>JACLAC010005898.1_pt1 | contig 15555 bp, 9 predicted proteins | sample 8027881 | NCBI WGS metagenome assembly JACLAC01 (sample SAMN15725517, study PRJNA655200) | protist metagenome | isolation source: fluorescence activated cell sorting (FACS) single amplified genomes of... | place: Spain: Blaines Bay Microbial Observatory, Mediterranean Sea | collected 2016-01-19
CAGCTTGAAGCCGTTGCTCTCCTTCTAAAAAGGGCTCAAGCAAGAGGCTCTTGTCCTGAGTGGTTTCATAGAGCAAGAGACCTGTATCCATCGCAGTAAAAGAGCGAAGAGAAAACCAACCAGCTCGAAAAGAGGCGCCGACAGAGAGCCGATCTGTAAGAGCATAGCTTAGAGCAGCAGCTTGTTCAACCATCGTTATTTGGCCATCGATGGCCCAGAGTCGCTGAGGAGAATCCTCTGGATAAGAGCCCGATGTACCAACAGGAATCCACGTGGTAAGGCCGAGCCCCCATTTTTCTCCAAGAGGAAGAGCAATGGCTAAGGAGGGGAGTGGAATCGAGCCTTGAGTGTCATAGCTTCCTGTATAGGGGTGTAGGAGCTCTTCTTCAGCACGAATTTGGGAAAACTGACCGTCCATGGTCGATCCATAAGCATATAAAAGCAGACCAAGGTCCAGATAGAAGGCAAAAGAATCGGCCTTCGTATAAGCTGGATTGAGCATCGAGCTGGCGATGCTCTCTCCTCGAAAGCTTCCGAGCGGAGCGCTTCCTCTGGGAGGAAGAGGACTTGCCGGAGCGGCATAGAGCTGAGAGATAAAAAGAATCATAAAAATAAAGTTGCTGTAGAGAAAAAATAAACAGTAAAAATGTTGACGTGGCAACAAATATTTGTCACTATAGGCTTGTGCTCTTGGAGGCTTTGTGCTCTTTCTTTTCGCATGCAGCTCTGTAATGATCCATGAGATCCCTGACAAGACAAAGGGAGACTCATTCTCATTTTTTGAAGAACCTGTTGCTGATCTTCTCCCCGTTAAGGGGCCTGATCTAGCTCTTTTTTCCATAAAAGAGCGCTACAAGAGACTTCCTAAAAAGGTCTTCTCTGGTGGTCACAACATTAATATGCGTACGGAGACGACGGTTCTTTCTGATGTGGTAGCTAAGATCCCTCTTGGTCATCCCATTACGATCTTAGAGACAGCAAAAGAGGCAACCATAGGCGAGCGTAATGATTTTTGGTATCATGTTGAGTCAAAAGTCGATGGCAAGGTGGTGCAGGGGTACTTATTCGGATCAACACTGACCCCTCATCGAATCACGGCAGACTTGGATATGGATGGTGTTGAGGAGCAGCTTCTGGTTGTCTACAACAACAAGCATGAGGTCTTGTTTCGTTTGTATGATCCAAATGGAGCAGCAAAGACACTCTGGACCAACCTTGGAGAGTACTCTTATCAGGGAGATGTTGCACGAGAGCTTATGCTTCGTCTTTACCCCAAAGAGGTCATCGGGCGTCCGATGATACGTCTTGATGTAGCATGCCCCGAAGCATGTGAAGGGCGTAGCTGGACCAAGTTTGTTGCTTATCATGATGGTCGGATTCTTCGTAGCTTAGAGTATGAGAGTGAGGAGAAGAGTGAGCAGTACCGCTCTGTGGATCTGAGATTTAATCCCATCTCTCGGAATCTCATGTTGAGCCGAATAGAGGGGCACCGTCTTCCTGATGGTATCTTTGAGCAGACTCGGGTTGTAGAGCTTTGGAATTTGTACGGTGGTGTTTTTCGACTTCAATCAACAGCACCACCCTTGACCGAGCTCCTGCCTCCTCCAACGATCTTGCTTGAAGATCCTGAGGCTTGGAGTGGCGTTGAATCTGTGAGCACGACGCTCTCTGAGCAGGTAGGTGTTGCGCCCGAGGAGCTGGGTCAAGAGGTGACAGAGGAAAAAGAAGAAGCTTTAAAGGGGGCAAATGAAGAGCTGAGCGGCCATAAGGTTGCGGAGGTAGGGGCTAAAAAAACCTCATCAGCAAAGCCTACCGCACCGACGGAAGCAACAACGAAGAGCTCCGCTGTTGCTCAGCCCAAGGAAAAAAGAGCAACGAAGAACACAGAGAAGCGCGTGGAGAAAAGGATAGAGAACAAAGAAGAAAAGCCAGCATCAACCTCAGAGCCTCAGGTGGTTAAAAAGGTTGAATCTGTAGAGCGTGCTCTGCCTCAGAAAGAGGAGCTCTCTAGAGATAAGCCCGATGTAGCTCCAGCTCAGCCATCAGAGGGGAAAGCGATAGAGCAAGAGTTTGATCCCCGCATGAGCCCAGAAGAATAGCCGTAGATCTTTTAAACGGACCTCTTTTATGGCATTTTATGATCAGGGTTAACCTAAAAAATAACCTTCAAACAGTGCTTTCTTGAATATTTATCTCTGATGCGATACAACAGAATTGTTGTTGGGAGATCGATATGTGGTTGTTGCTGCTTTCTTGTTCTCAGGAAGAGCTGAACCGGTTGGATTCTGGAGTGCTTACAGAAAGTCGACCTGTCGGATCTTTAGTAAGAGAAAACAGATCCAAGCCTCAAGATTTCAGCCGATCTGATCCTGAGCAAGATGTAGAGATCTTTTTTGAACAGGCAAAGCATACGGCTCAGGATGACTATGTTTACCAGCTGTTGAATGGTGAGGATTGTGACACAACAGATGCCCAAGATGACGATGACAACGATGGTGATGGGCTGAGCTATGGAGAGGAACAGGCACTGGGTACAGATGACTGTAGCAATGACAGTGATGGTGATGGTTTTTATGACTTTATCGATCCTTTTCCTGCGCTGACCGATGCAGATCATGATGGTGTCGATGACGCACTAGAAGCATCATGTGGTACCTTTTCAACGCGGTATGATTCCGATACCAACGGTGTAGGTGACTATGATGAATGTTTTCCGATAGACTACACCTTGGGCCTGGATTCTTGTGAGCTTTATACTCCGGCTCCTCTTGAGCCTGTTGAGGTCAACATTCGATGTAGAGCGGCTCCTGAAACGACAATGCTTAGCTCTGTTGTTGAGTGGCAGTGGGGCATGAATCCCGAACACCCAACATGGCATCAGGTGATCAGTACACCGATGGTGGGAAATATTACCGATGACAATGGTGATGGTCTGATTAATACTGATGATGTGCCTGATGTTGTTTTTGCGACCCATCAGACAAGCGGAGGGGCCGATGGTCCTGGAAAGATTGTCGCCATTAGCGGTGACGGGACAGGGATGCACTGGTCGGTTGATGATCCAGAGGCCAACGCGCAGATCTCAGGCTCTGCGATGGTTGCTCTGGGGGATTTTGAAGGAGATGGTATTCCAGAGCTCTGCTACCCGGGAATCGATGTTACGCTGGTTTGCTTGGATGCACGAGATGGAAGTTTTCTCTGGAAGAGCGCAGAAGCAGTCACCTATCAATTTGGAGCGGCTTCGTTTGCAGACTTTGATGGTGATGGTACATCGGAAGTGAGTATTGGGCGTCATGTTTATCGAGCAGACGGTAGCTTGATGTTTCTCGGGAACAAAGGACAGGCTGGTCCTGGGATGACCATTCCGGTTGATTGGGATGGAGATGGCATTCTTGACCTTGTTCATGGTCGAGGGGTCTACAGCCCGGTGGACGACAGTAATTTAATGCTCACCGGACATCAATATGACGGACAGGTTTCTGTCGGTGACTTTGATCAAGACGGTCTACCAGATCTGGTGGTTGGTTACAGTGGCTCTGTTCGTCTCTACAACAACGCAGGGGTTCAGCAGTGGGAGGCCATACTTCCCAGTACTGCAGGCCCAACAACGGCAACAACTGTCGCAGATTTTGATGGTGATGGTCGTCCAGAGATCGGTGCTTCAAGCGACTATAAGTACACTGTTTTCAATGAGGATGGCGTCATCCTCTGGTCGCAAGACATCGATGATGCGGGAAGTGGTGTCACAGGTAGTGCTGTTTTTGATTTTGAAGGAGATGGTGTTTCAGAGGTGGTCTATGCAGATGAGAACTTTCTCTGGATCTACTCTGGCGTGGATGGTACCGTGGTTCTTCAGGAGGAGAACCACGCCAATGGTACCCTCTATGAGTACCCAACGATTGCTGATATTGACAACGATGGAGCTTCTGAGATATTACTGGCGAGCTCAAATGTGTGGGGCTGGGATGGCTGGAGTGGTATTACGGCAATTGGTGGTGCAGATGAGGGATGGTTTCGCTCCCGTCCGGTTTGGAATCAGCAAAATTACAGTATCAATAATGTAAACGATGATCTAACAATTCCCTCTCAGGTTCAAGAGAGCTGGGGCCTTTGGAATAATTTTCGCTCTGCAGGTATCGTTGAAGGACGTCCTGAGTGGCGAACAGACCTAAGGATTGAGACGATAGAGAGCTGCTATACGAGCTGTGCTGAGAGTGAGGCTGCAGGAGAGTATGGAGAGTCGGTCTCTTTCTACATTACCGTTTCTAATTCGGGTCTCTTGCCGGCAATTGATTCGGAGGTTCGGTTTGAGCTGGTTGAGGTTTTTGGGGGCAATACAACGCTGTTTTCGGAGCTATTTTCAGTTGAGGCTGGTGCCTCCGAGCTGCTTGGACCTTTTGTGGTTTCAAGTGCAGACTGGTCTTCTGAGCTTATTGTTTCTCTCAACCCAGAGGAGGATACCCTTGAGTGTGGAATCTGGGGTCAGCAGCGGACGCTGGGAACCTTTGATCTCGATGGAGATTCTGATGGGCTCACTGTCTCTGAAGAGGGGAGTTTCAGCACTGACTCTTGTTTGGCTGACAGCGATGGAGATTTGCTTCTTGATGGTGAGGAGGTGAACACCTATGAGACTGATCCCAACAATGTTGACAGTGATGGTGATGGCCTGAACGACTATGATGAGCTTGTTGTCTATGGCAGTGATCCAAATAATGAAGATAGTGATGGAGATAGCCTGACAGATCAAGAAGAGGTTCTAGTCTATACAACAGATGTAAATGACGAAGATAGCGATGACGATGCGCTTAATGATGGCGACGAGCTCTTTTATTTTGGCACCGATCCTTTGAATCCTGACAGTGATGAGGATGGTTTAACAGATGGTGAAGAGATCTCTTCGACTGTGACCAACCCTCTTGATGCTGATTCTGATGATGATCTGCTTTCAGATGGCGATGAGGTCTTGATCTACGGCAGCGACCCCAACAACACTGACAGTGATGCAGATGGTCTGACGGATGGTGATGAGGTGTTGGTTTATGGAACAGAGCCAGCACAAGCAGACAGTGATGCAGATGGAATTCCAGACAACGAGGAGCTGTTTCTTTATAACCTTGACCCCAATAATCCTGATGTCGACAGTGATGGTCTGACGGATGGAGATGAGCTGTTTACCTACAGCACGGACCCCAACAATCCTGACAGTGATTCAGATGAGCTCTCAGATGGAGATGAGGTTTTGGTTTATGGGAGTGACCCAAACAATACCGATACAGATGCTGATTTACTCTCAGATGGAGATGAGGTTTTGGTTTATGGTACTGATCCTGCCTCTGTAGATAGTGATTCAGATGAGCTCAGTGATTATGATGAGCTGTTTCTCTACAATACCGATCCTGATCTGGCCGATTCAGATTCAGATGAGCTCAGTGACTACGATGAGCTTTTTCTCTACAATACGGACCCCAACAATCCTGACAGTGATTCAGATGAGCTTTCAGATGGAGATGAGGTTTTGGTTTATGGGAGTGACCCAAACAATACCGATACAGATGCTGATTTACTCTCAGATGGAGATGAGGTATTTGTCTATGAAACTGATCCAACATCTGCTGACAGTGATTCAGATGAGCTTAATGATTACGATGAGCTGTTTCTCTACAGCACTGACCCTGTTGATCCCGACAGTGATGATGATAATATCAGCGATTCAGATGAGATCTTTGTCTATGGGCTTGATCCTAATGGCTCTGATTTTGATGAAGATGGTCTGACCGATGGTGATGAGATCTTGATCCACGGTACCGATCCAGCAGCTCCCGATACGGATTCGGACGGCCTCTCTGACAGCGATGAGCTGCTCTATGGTGCCGATCCGAATAGTGCTGACAGTGATGGTGATGGTCTGACTGATGATGAGCTTATTTTGTGGGGAACATCGCCAATAGATGCCGATAGTGATGGTGATGGTCTGAATGATTATGACGAGCTTTTTACCTACGAATCTTCTCCAACAGATCCCGATAGTGATGGTGATGGCCTGGGTGATTCAGATGAGCTATTCATATATGGAACCGATCCTGCGGCTTCAGACTCTGATCATGATGGTCTCTCAGATGATGATGAGCTCTTTTTTCATCACACAAATCCCAACAGCACAGACAGTGATGGAGATGGTCTGAATGATTACGAGGAGCTCTATGAGCTTTTTCTGGATCCGCTTAGCTCAGATGGAGATCACGATGGCGTGAGTGATGGTGACGAAGTGGACGTGTTCGGAACAGATCCCTCTAATGACGACAGTGATGCTGATGGTTTAAACGATGGTGAAGAGGTTTTGCTTTATGGTACCGATCCCAACAATGTCGACAGTGATGGAGATGGTCTGAATGATTACGACGAGCTTAAGGTATACTCAAGTGATCCGCTCAATCAGGACACCGATGGTGATGGTGTCTCTGATTATGAGGAGAGTTTCCTGCATCCATCAGATTTGGCTGATGTCGACAGTGATGACGATGGTTTGAATGATTATGAGGAGATTTTTGAATACCGTACCGACCCTTCGGATGTCGACAGTGATGATGATGGCTTAGCGGATGCGGATGAGGTCTTGATTTATGAGACGGACCCCTCTGATCCTGACAGTGATGATGATGGTCTCTCAGACAGTGAAGAGCTCCAGCTTCATGGGAGTGATCCAAGTAATGCTGATAGTGATGGCGATGGTGTTCAGGATCTTGATGAGCTTCACCATGGAACAGACCACGACAGCTCAGATAGCGATGGTGATGGTTTGAGTGACTATGAAGAGATCTATCTTTATTTCAGTGACCCGCTCTCTTTTGATAGCGATCAAGATGGCCTTAACGATGCTCTTGAGGTTGAGGTCTATGGCTCTTCTCCTACAGATTCAGACAGCGATGGTGATGGTTTAACGGATGAAGAAGAGGTGATTTTATACCACACCGATCCCTCCAGTAGTGACAGCGATGGTGATGGTTTAACAGATGAAGAAGAGGTTGAGCTCTGGAACAGCGATCCCACAGTAGCAGATAGCGATGGTGATGGTCTTGGTGACTATGAAGAGAGCTCATACTTTGGAACAGACCCTCTACACCCTGATAGTGATGGAGATGGCTTGACCGACAAGCAAGAGCTCGAAGAGTGGGGAACCGATCCTCTCGATTCAGACAGTGATGACGATGAGCTTGAAGATGCTGCTGAGCTGGAGCAAGGAACGGACCCTCTACATCCTGATAGTGATGGAGATGGTCTTTCAGACAGTGACGAGATCAATGAATATGGAACCGATCCTTTGGATGGGGAAGAAGACAGTGATGGAGACGGCCTTCCTGATGCTGAGGAAATTCTGAGCTGGGGAACAGGTCCGAACAACGCCGATAGCGATGACGATGGCCTTGAAGATGGTGCAGAGCTTGAAGAGTGGGGGACCGACCCTCTCGATTCGGACAGTGATGACGATGGTCTTGAAGATGGAGAAGAGCTCGAGGAGCACGGCACTGATCCTTTTGATGAGGACAGTGATGACGATGGTCTTCTAGATGGAGAGGAGGTTCAAGAGCACGGCACCGACCCCTTTGATGAGGACAGCGATGGTGACACCCTTAGTGATTACGATGAGGTCACCAAACATGGAACCAATCCCAACAGCAAGGACACAGACCAAGATGAGCTCTCAGATGCCGAGGAGCTTCGCAATGGCTCTGATCCGCTGATCGAGCGTGGCGCTTACTCTGGCTCTGGCTGTACGAGCACGATGAGGCCGGCCGAGCTGCCTTTTGGGGTGCTCATTGTTCTGGTGGTGCTTGGCTGGCGTCAGCAGGAAAAGAGAGCATCTTCATGATTTTTCTTCTGATTGGTGTCACAGAAGCTACAAGGGTAAATGGAGAGCTGCCCGAGCTTAATGCTCAGGTTCTCAGACCCTCTTTAAGCTCAGAGCGGATGTTGTTTACTGAAGAGGCAACGGTTTTTCCAGATGGTTTCTTCTCTGCCGTCTCTGCAGAATATACGGATGCACCAATTTTGTACCGATGGCACAGTGGTGCAACCGTTGACTTGATCGATCTTCTTCTTCAGTCCGATATTGCTTTTGGCTACACCTATGCGGGATATCAAACCTCTCTTCTGATGCCTATTTATCTTCAATCAACAGGCCTTGCGGGATCAGAGCGAGGAGTTGGAGACTTGCAGGTAGATGTAAAGAAGGCCTTTACTGATGGCTCTTTTGATCCTGTAGGAACAGCTATTAGGCTCGGTGTTGAAGTACCCACGGCCACCATGAAGGCTCCACTGGGGGCATCTGGATGGGGGTGGGACTTTTCGGTTATGCTGGATAAAGATTTTGGACCTTCAAAACGTTGTGGTTTTCGCTCATTTTGCTCTCTTTTTCGAGGTGTCGTGAATCTTGGTCATGCGGGAATTCCCGAGGATAATCTTGAAAACCTAAAATGGGACAGCCGATTTTTTGCTCGTGCCGGCATGGGTATGATGGTCTCTGGTAGATGGGGGCTCAGCTTTGAGGCTTCGACACATTTTATCTACACTGATAGAGACAATACGGCTGGTCGGCCTATTGAATTAACAAGCTCAATTTTTGGTGAGCTCGGAGAGCATTGGCGGATTCGAGCTGGTGGTGGAAAGGGGATAACCCAAGGTATTGGATCACCAACAGGACGTGCCATTTTGCTTCTGAGCTATGAGCCTCAGTCATGGTAGATGAAGAGCAGCAGCTCTCTTGAAATATCTCGGCTTGCTCAACCGTAAAGGGATAGGATAGGTAAGCAGTATCCTTTGGAGTCAGATGTTTCTTCTCATGTTGATATGTACTGGGTCTGTGTTTGCAAGCTCTTTGAGTAAGCAAGAGCAGGTAATTTCTGAAGCTGCAGAGCAGGTCCTTGAAGCTCCAATCTCGCATGTAACGGTTTACAGCGATCGCGCTGAAGTAGAGCGAGCTGCTCAGGTTAAGCTAGAGAAAGGGATTCATAAAATAGAAATTAGAGGGTTACCCATCCAGCTAGTGTCAGATTCGCTTCGTATCTCAGCAGAAGGGGCACAGCTCTTGTGGTTTGAGCAAAAAGAGATTGAGGAGAAGCCTCTTGCGGCCGAATATGAGGCCCTCATTGTTGAGCTTGACCGTTGCCATGATGAATATGAAGTTCTACGCAGCCAAGAGCTTATTGTTGCAGGAGATGTTCGTACTGTCGCTACTGCAAAAGCTTACCAACCACCCTTAGAATCTGATCGTCAGCAGCCTCTGGCCTTGGCACCGGAGACATGGTCCAGCACACTTGCATTCTTAGAAGAGCGTCAGCGCGAAAATACCGAAGCGCAGCTGCAGCTGCAGAGGCAGCTAAGAGAGAAGGCAGAGGAGCTCAATGCGCTTAAAAAGAAAGGCTCAGGGCTTCTTGCTCGGAAGGGTACACTGGGGCTTCGTTTACAGATTGTACTGGAGCTACAGCAAGAGCAGCTAATTGATCTTGAGCTTTCTTACCAGCAACTTGGGGCCAGCTGGATTCCCTCCTACGAGCTGTACTATGATTCCGCACGAGAAGAGGTTGAGCTCGTTCAAGCTGCGCTCTTAACTCAAGAGACAGGTGATGCTTGGACGAATGTATCGATGGCCTTCTCTACTGCACGACCAGTGCAGCTGCGACAGCTTCCTCAGCTTCAGACCTGGACGCTTTTTGAGCAACGTCAATTTTTACCGAAAGCGGAGCCTCGAAAGCGTTCTTCTCAGCCTCCTTATTTTTCTCCTCCAGTGGTTTCTCTGACCGTTAAAGAGCAAGAGCAGGAGAAGCTGATGGGGCATCATCGGTCAGAGCTGGCACTTTTGGTTGCCGCCACCACGCCAACGAATCGAAAAGAGATCGACAGGAACAGGCCAGAGTACAAGACAGAGTATGCTCGTGATGATCTCTATGCTCCTCCAGAGCGAGCGGGAATGAGCACGGTTGCGCTGGAGAGTATGGCTGTGCATAAAAGCAAGGGAGCAAAGGGAAAACGTAAAGAGAGTCGGGTACTCAAAGAGAATACGGCGGTTCTCGGTATAGAGGCTCCTAATCTCTACAGTGCTCCCCAAAAAAGGGGATCATTTAGACCGGATGAGCAGGCAGAAGGAGCGCATTTTACGTGGTCTACAGAGGGGCTTGTTTCTGCTCCCAGTGGTAGCTCAAGTACGCGCGTGCCCCTCTCTAAAATGAGCTCACAGGCTGCTCTGTTTTATGAAACGACCCCCGCAATTGAGGAGTCGGCGTATGTAAAGGCAAAGCTGACGGCAATCTCAGATCTACCTTTGTTGGGAGGACCAGCAAAGATTTTTTGGGGAGGACATTTTAGAGCAGATGCTCAGCTAGATACCATTTTCTCAGGAGAAGCTGTTGAGCTTCCTTTTGGTGTTGATGAGCAGGTGAAAATCAAGCGAGAACTTCTCTCTGAGCAGCGCAAAGAAGGAATGCTGCAACAAGAAGAAATAACAGACTATAAGAGCCGCATAGAGATTGTCAATCACAAGAGCCACTCAATTACCATTCGAGTGATTGAGCAGCTACCCATCAGCCGTAATGAAGAGATTAAGATAGAGCAGCAGAGCACATCTCATCCTCTAGCTCAGAAACCTGACCGAGAGGGAATTTTATTCTGGGAGCTCTCCCTCAAGCCGGGAGAGAAACAGATTCTTGAGCTAGAGTACAGCATCGCCCACCCCAAAGGCTGGCAGCTTAGAGGGAGCACGCGATGACTAATTCTATTTGGCTTCATATTGGTCTCATAGGACAGCTACAAGCTGCACCGAAGCTTGATGAGGTCTACTTGTTCTCGGATCGAGCAGAGCTTAAGCTGCGCGAGGAGGCGAGCTGCTCGCAAGGGTCAGCTGAGCTGCAGTTCTCTGATATTGGATCCTTGGCGCAAGAGGAGACTTTTCGAGCAGAGCTTCTTCAGGGTAAGGAGATTTCGAGCTTGGTGATTCGGAAAGAAGAGCTGCTACAAACGCAGGCTTTTCAAGAGCTAGAGGCAGAGCTAACGAAGACAAAAGAGGCGCTAGAGCTTGTAGATGCTGAGCTGTTGATGTTGAAAGATCAGCATACACAGATAGGTGCATATGAAGATTACTTCCAGCTTTATTTAAGAGAAGATATGCGCTCCGCGAAGCCGAACCGTTCGAAGTGGAAGAGCGCATTGGATACCATTGTAAAAGAGCGTAAGGCAACAGAGAAAGAGCGGATGGAGCTCGATATTAAGCAGCGTCAGCTTCTTCGCCAGCAGCGTCAGCTTCTTCAGCAGCGGGCACATTTACCCGGAGCAACCGAGACTTGGACGGTAACGATGATGATTGATTGTGGCAGCGCGAGCCGTGCAGAGGCTAATCTCTATGCTTTGTTTCCTCAAGCTCAGTGGCGACCAAGCTATGAGCTCAGCTTGAGCTCAACAGACACAGGTCCAGTGAAGGGAGAGCTACAGCTCTCTGCGCTACTGAGACAATCAACAGGAGTGCACTGGGAGGAAACTTCAGTGGTGCTCTCTACTTCTGCTCCGCACCGTGGAGATCAGGCACCTTATCCGGCACCGATTTATGTTGATGGTTTCCCCTCTGCTCAGGAGCGAGTTCTGGTTGAAGGGGCTGAAGATAGAACTTCCCTTGCAGAGTCGAACAGCTCTCAGCAAAGAGGAGCCTTCTCTTCTGAAGGAGGAGCCTTTCAGCTCGAGCTCCCTTATCGTCTGACCTTGCTTTCCAATGGGCAAGAACACTGGGTTCCCGTTGAGCAGCTTCCTGTTGAAGGTGAGATTCGGGTGGTTGCGATTCCTCGGTATGATCCTCAGGCTCATCGGCAGCTAAGGCTAAATAATCCTGCAGCGTACCCGTTAATGGCTGGAGGCGTTCAGCTGATGGGGGGGCATGAATTCTTAGGAAAAGCAGCATTGGAAATGATCGCACCTGGTGAGGAGCTTAAGCTTTCTGTAGGAGTGGTGCCTGAGCTAGAGCTCTCTCGTGAGGAGGTGATCACAGAGCGAAAGAGGCGAGAAGCCGGTCGCCACATTGTTTTTCAACGAGCATATAAGATCACGGTCATCAACCGCTCTTCAGCAAGACAAGATCTTACGGTTATAGAGCCTGTTCCTGTCTCGAAAGATGAGAGAATAGAGATAGAGCTGCTCAGAGAGAAGAGCACAGAAGAGCTCATTTTTGATGAGCATCGTGGCGTGGTCTCATGGGAGCTTGAGCTGGAACCACATGAGGAGCGAGAGCTTCAGCTTCTTTATGTTGTGAAGCTTCCTGCTGCTTGGCAGCCTTAAGCTGAATCTTCTGTGGTTATATTGAGCGGCATGAGCTTCTTGTTTCTTTCAGGTGGAAAGCGCCAAGCGAGAGCACACAGGGTGAGCCATACGGGAAGATAAAGAAGAGAATCATCAGCATGAATGAGCCCAAACTCATGATAGTGATGAGAAAAAGGAAAGGCCCAACGATAGCCAGGGCCCCAGTGTAATTGGAGCATGTCGATCAAGAAATGAAGCCACTGACCAAGCAAGAAATTCCAGAAAAAGAGCTTTCTACACCTTAGAGGAAAGAGAAGTGCAAAGAAATAGCTTGTGAGGAGCATACCAAAAGGAGTGTGAAGCGCAAACGAGAGAAAAAATACACGTTCTTCAAAGAGGGTAATACTGGGATCGAGCTTAAAAATGAAGAAACCGAGTGAACGTGTGATGTCTGGAGCGATACTCCCCATCATGCAAAAAGTCATTCCACGCTGAACACTTAGCCGCTTTACTAGGTATGCTGAGCAGAGGTGGGTTAGTAAATCGGCCATTGTTTCCTCAGTGCTCCTAAGCCGTAGATAAGGCAGCCAAAAAGTGCGAGAAAACCAGCATAAGCCTTCCATTTTCTCCGTTTGTGCTCATCTCGCTGAAGCTCTTGAAAGTCTCGTCCTTGAAGATGCTTACCGATTATTGAGATGGTGCTGTTGGTTGGAGAAGCACCAGTATAAAAGACACGTAAAGGTTCACCAATATGTGTCAGCTCGTAATACTCAGGGAGTACTTTTTCGAGCTTGGTGTAGGGAACAATAATTTCTCGGTCGTGACACAGAAGAGGTTGTACTTCACAGGTTTTCCAATCAAAACTTGTAGAAAGTGTCATTATATAGAAAAGACAAGTGGCTATGATCAGCAACAAGGCGGATGTAATTTTTAACAGATAACATTGGTTAGAGAGTGGGCTTTTCATAGCAATAATCAAGGTTTTGATTATTAATTAAAGTGACCAAGAGGCAACGCCAACTAGATTTATCCTTAATCTGTAAATAAAAATAGGAATTGAAAATGTCAGTTGAAACCAGTGTTAGATCGCTTTCAGAAGAAAATCCCAGCGCAACGCTTGGCAGTACACTTCTCTTTGAAACCTTGCTTTCAGAAGAAGAGCAAGCCGCTTTGTACAGTGAGCAGCAGGTGCTCTCGGAAGAAGCTCAAGACAGTAGAAGTATCACGCTTGGTCAATCACATTTTACCTCTTCCCAGACTGAGTTTAATTCGCCACGTTATACCTTTGCAAAGCAGCTGGGAGAGGGAGCTTATGGCCGTGTTTGGAAGGCGACAGACACAGACATCGGTCGTGATGTTGCTATCAAAAGTTACAAAGTCAAGGGCCCCAATGGTCAACGTCTCTGTACAGCAGAGATCGCAATTGCTGGTCAGCTAGATCACCCTGGGGTACCGGCGGTATATGACATTAGCAAAGAAGAAGATCAGAGCTACCATGTGGTGATGAAGTACCTTGAAGGGGAATCTTTAGAGGAGATTATTGAGCAGCTGAAGGCAGGCTCTGTAGAGGCACATGAGAAATACTCTTTTGAGACCAGAGTTGAGCTGATGATTCAGCTTCTGAGAATACTAGCTTCAGCACATCAAAGCGGAATTGTTCACCGAGACATTAAGCCAGAGAATATCTTAATCGGTACCAATGGCGAAGCTTATCTTATGGACTGGGGGATAGCGATTAATCTCGCTACAGAGAATGGAGAGGGACAGCTGGCGGGTACTCCCTACTATATGTCTCCGGAGCAGGCTTTAAGCTTAGCTGTTGATCACAGAAGTGATCTCTATGCCATAACCGCTGTTTTCTTTGAGCTGATGAGCCTTACTCGTGCTGCACCAGACGGAGCAAATGCAGAGGAAATTTTACTGAAGCTACAGGAGTATGAGCTGACCGAGACTCAGATTTGGAGAAAGCATCCTATTCAAGGATATTATCCGATTGGATATCGGCCGTTTATTCGACGAGGCTTGCAAAAAGATCTCTCAGAGCGATATCAATCTGCTGAAGAGATGCTGCAGCACCTACATGATATCCAGAGCGGAAAGATAAGTATGAACTGTCCCATCAGTATGGTTGCATTTGTTATCCAGTTTCTCAACAGGGGGATAACAAGATATCCTCTTCAGGTTACCTCTATTGTCTTCATGGGATTATTAAGCACGCTTGGAGCTCTTGTTTTTATGGTAGTGTAGCTGAGAGTAGCTCCGCTTTGGCGCTCTCTTTTGAGCTTGAAGGGGAATTGATGTCAGAGTATGACTATGGAGTGTTGCTGGCTGATGCTTATCGTTTGGCAGCTGAGCTCCATCGAAATCAAGAGGATAAAAGTGGTGCACCCTACATTCAGCATGTGGTCAGCGTAGCAGTTGCTGTGCGCCAGTATGGCCTGATCTATGAGATCGTTGGTCTGCTTCATGATGCGATTGAGGATACACCGCTAACCAAAGAAGAAGCAGAGCGTCTCTTTGGTAGAGATGTAGCTGATGCGCTTGTCGCGATGACCCGACAGGATGATGAGGATTATTTTGAGGTCTATCTTCCTCGCCTGATGCAGAATGAAATTGCGCTACGGGTTAAGCATGCAGATTCAAGCAACAACCTCTCCAAAAATGGAACGCTAGCCAAAACAGATCCGGAAAAAGCAGCGAAGCTTCGCACCAAGTACCGGCGTGTTTTAGCGCTGCTTGCGGCAAAGAGAGAGCAGCTCAATTAAGCAGCATGGTTAGAGGGTGATGCATGCTTAATATTTTGTTAAATGTGATCCTCAATCACACAATAGCTTAAAGCGTACCAGAGCTATCTGTCTATAAAGAAATGGCCCTCACCTCTAATTCGGATAGGAGAGGGTGTTGAGGCTAACAGGAACAAAAAGATGTCGGCTGTACTTATTTCTGGTTTTGAACCTTTTCATAGCTATGGGCTTAACTCCTCTCAAGAGGTGCTGCGCGAGCTGGAGAGATCGGCACCGAGGTCAGGGCTTCGTCTGGTAACCTGCTGCCTGCCGGTGATCCGCCAGCTCAGTGCTCAGGTTCTGCTTGAAGAGATCGAGCGTGTAGATCCGGTTGCGGTTATTGCTCTTGGGCAGGCGAACCGAAGTACGATTTCGATTGAGCGAATCGCCATTAATATTGATGATTATGGAATGGCGGACAATGCAGGTAATAGGGTTATCGATCAGCCTGTTATAGAGGATGGACCAGCAGCCTACTGGTCGAGCTTACCCGTTCGAA
>JACLAC010000538.1_pt1 | contig 15548 bp, 8 predicted proteins | sample 8027881 | NCBI WGS metagenome assembly JACLAC01 (sample SAMN15725517, study PRJNA655200) | protist metagenome | isolation source: fluorescence activated cell sorting (FACS) single amplified genomes of... | place: Spain: Blaines Bay Microbial Observatory, Mediterranean Sea | collected 2016-01-19
AAATGGTAGCAAAAAAGTCGTAATCCGCTTCCAAATCTTTCCCCAAAAGCCCCCCTTCTTAAACCTTTTTCAGAAAATACCGGAAAGTAAGTATTTCCTAGCCTTCAAAACCCAACATCTTTCCCGCCAGCATTGCTGCCCAAGCAGCGCTATGACTCCTCTGGCAGGTGTCCGGTCACCCGGAACCCACGCAGCAGAATTTCATCAGTGGTCCGGGACAAACTCCATCGTTGTTGCCTCGCCACTTGCCGCAGCAGCTGCATCAGATCACCATGCACCATACAACTCAAATGCTTTCTTGGTTCCCGGTACACTTCTGCCTGTAAATCATTCTTCCTAATCTCATTTTTCTGCATCGTTACTCCTGTTGAATTGCTTATTTGTTGCCCACTACTCAACGAAGGTGCTCAAATTTAGCGAAGATGCTCACTCTCAGCGATGAGCATCTTCTAAGAGTTTTGAGCATCTTCAGCAAGCCCTGAAAGATCTGGGGGGCAGAAGTCTCCATTCCCACCAAGATGTCTGGGAAGGTCCACCCTTTTTATCGACACTGATCTCAAGTTCCTGACGGGCTCTACGCAGGGTAGCTGGAGCTATATCAGCCTCTTGGGCCGCCTGCTTGACTTCCTGTGCTGTCATTGGGGCAGCAGCCAATAAATCCCTGAGAAAGTCTTTTGCCTCATTCAGAGCCGACTGGCCGGTCCCGGACTCCTTCCTCCGCTCCTCTGCTGCACCGAGGATCTGCTGTGCAGAACCCACTGCAGCTGCTCCCCAAACAACCCTGGTGTTGGAGATACCCGGATGATTAGGCAGTTCGACCTGCTGCAGGTCATAGCTGAAGCCGTCTTTGTCGACACCAATATTGCTCTTGAGTCTGAGCAACATCCGCTGACTGGCTTGTGCCAGATCTCCAGGCACCACGACGGTCCCCAGGACAATGCGAGCCAGTGCGCCGAAAGCAATCGACCCGGTCACCCGCTCCAGTGGTTCTCGTAGCTGTGTCCCCTTGGAGAAGTGGGTGATTCCCAGCACCGCACAGCCATAGACCGATGCTAAGTCAACCAGCGGCTGCAGGGCTCTTCGCACCTCGGTATTACGGTGGGAGTCTCCGGTGACCGCCGAGACAACTGGATCAGCGATCAGCAGGCTGACCCCTCCGATCTGCTTCAGTTCCATCTCCAAGAGCCTTAGGTCTGTTGCCGGATCAAAACTGCGGCTTCCCTGGCCATCATGGACCTCATTGACGAAGTAGATTTTTTCGAGGGCGGCTTCGGCAAGCACCAGTCGTGGGACCAGGGTATCTTGCGGGTCGTCTTCACCAGACCAAATCAAAACATTAGCTGGGGCACAGTTGGCTCCTTCCGGCCAGGTCCCACCCCTGCTGATGATGGCAGCCATTTCCATTGCCAGGGTGGTCTTGCCTGTCCCAGGGGAGCCAGCCAGCAGGTGAAACTTGCCCCTGGCCAGCCATCCCTGCCAGAGCCAGTCAATGGCTTCCAACGGAAGTTTACTGGCACTCTGAAGCCTCAACCTGGTCCCCCAACCACCGTCGGTACGCACCAGCTTGAGGACATCGGCCAGTATTCTTGCACTCAGGGTATCACCGACAGGCTCTCCCCCAGGTGGTTTCTCCAGGAAGTGCAGCAGTTTCTGCTCGAGTTCAGGGTCATCGAGTTGGACCCCTGTAGCCCGGAAAGCCTTGGCAGCTTCCGGTTGCCGAATGTGATAGAGCCCATTGCGTGGGTCAAGGCGGAGCCAGTGGGTAACCGAAAGCCCTTTCGTTTCAGTCGGAGTCGTTTCGGAATTAGCTGACAATTTCTTCGCAAAGCCTTCTAAAACTGAGGGCCCACCGAGTAGCTCAATCAGCTGGTCGCGGTCACTCAAGTGTTCGCAGTGTCCATGCTTACAATTGAATCTTTGCCCCCCACCAGGCGTACGCAGGATAACGGTGGAACTTGTCCCATCGCTGCCATTGGTGTGCTGAGCCTTGTTGGGGCATAGGACAGTCACATGGTCCCCATTGTCTCGGACAAACCAACCGCGCTCAACGAAGAGTGCGATCCAGTCAATACTGCTGTAGTCGTAGAGGATTGGGGGAGCACTAAAGTCTCCAGCGTCACTGCTGCTAAAGGGCGATCGCTTGCGTTGGGCCGGCTGAATTGCTGCAGTAAATTTTGATTTGCTGGTCTTGGGGTGATAGTTCTCCTGCAGTTGCTGCTGGGAAACCAGCACCAAGTCCTCCCAGTCCTCATGAATCCAGCGATATTCTTCGCCAGTATCAGGGTGGATCGAAGGTGGGGCCACCAGTTGAGTCCCTGCCCCTTGGATCTCGCCCCCGTGCTCCGTGCTCTCTTTGCCCTGAAAGACAAATTTTTCAGAGGAGTCACTCAGTACGTAGTGATGGGAGTTGTCATTTCCGGTCCGTACCAGTGGACCGCTGAGTAACCAGCCGTAGCCCTCCTGATCGCTAGCACAAGCCATATGCTCTTTCCATAGATCGAGATCATCGTAGTCAATCCCACGTAGGAAGAGTCCCCTCTGCCTCCAGGGGATACCCAGCAGCAGCCCAACATTGTCGCTGGGTCCAAAGCGTTGAAGGATTGCTTCAGCGCTCAACTCCTGGTACTGCTCTTGTGCCTGCCAGCCCTTTTGGTAGGGCCGCTTGCCTTTGAGTGGTATGGGGCAGAGGCCAAGTTGATGATAGCGCCTAATCGCTGCGTCTCGTCGTTGACGCCAATCAGAGTGGGGTGCATGCTCCCATTTTTTTACTAGCTTGGCAGAAGACTCGACTGAGGAGTCTTCAGGCTTTAGTAGTGCTGGATCAGACCAGCTCTTTTGCCCTTGCTTTGGGACTTTTTTGTCAAAAACCTTCATACGTTACCTGATAATATTCATCCGCTTGCACGACCCCAGGCGCTGGAGTTTACAAAACTCTAATCACCCGGGGCCATTTGATAACTGAACCCCCGCTCCTCGGGGAGAGCGCCCTAGCTGAGCTTCGGCACGATCCCTTCTTTGCGGCGATCCAGTTCTTCGAGATAGGCCATCAGTCGGTCGTGGTCGATTAAGATGCCTTTGCCCAACTTGAGTAGGCATCCAAACTGCCGCATTGCCTCACGCCGGTGGAAGACCAACCAGCGCATATCAATGGGACTCTTCCCCGAACGAATGTAATCAGCCAGGCGGACCCAGTTTCCTGGATCAGTTTTGTCGTGTGTCATCAAAGACTCCTAAATGGAAATTATGTAAATTACTTGGAATCAGTTGTTGAAACCAAGAACTGCATTTTGAACAGGAGCCAATGATTTGTATAGGCGGGGAATAAGCGGCAAGTCGGAGCGGTCAATTTCCAGCTACACCAGGTAGAAAGCAGGCTGAAGCAGGGAATTGAAACAGGCGCTAATTAGGCGCTGAGGATGGGATTGAGCAATTTTTCAACAATTTCCATTGCATTGCTGGTATCGGCGATGGAGGTGCTCTTGGGATTCAGGGGCTTGCCCTGCTGGCTGAGGCAGATCAGCAGAAAGTCTTGCTTGGAATCAACGAGGCCGTTTCTGAAGAGAAGATCTGCGGCAGCCTTGGGGTAATCATTGGGGACCTGCCATTGCCACCTTCGACCTAATTTTGTCTGTTCACTCGGCTCCAGGTATTCAACCCAGCCCTTGTTGACCATGGCATTCATACACTTGTGTAGTTTTTCACTCTCTTCGGAGACATTTGCCAGGGCGGTTTCCAGTTGGGCTCTAGAGAATTTAGTCAATTGCAGAGGAGCGAGGGAGAGTGGATCAATTTGCAGGACCGGTTCAAAGTGAACGATGCCTTCTTCTTCGGAGATTCCAGATGCCAGGGAAGTCCCTTCATCAACAAGGGCCGTATTGAAGGAACAAGGAACGGATTCTGAGGCTGCTGCCAGCGAGTTCCAGAGGTTCTGTGGCAATGGCAGGTAGATTTCAGCGAGTTCGGCAACCTGTTTATTCAGTGTCCCTGAGGTACTGAGTCGGCAATTGACCAGATGCACATAGGGAGTCAGTTGGAGTTGTTGGCAGAGGTCGATCACCCGGGCGGTTGGGTGGTCCTGCGCCAGCTTCTTCAGTGGGGTGAGATCAGCGCTGATCAGCATGAGGATGCCTTCTGAAAATTACCTCTATTTTTAAATTGGCCTAAGAAAATATAATTTGTTGCTAGAGTAAATTTTTTGCTTCTGTTCCATTTCTATCCCCCAGAAAGCTAACTTCAGGGACAAGAGGTTTTGGGACAGTGGTTGTTGTAGAGGTAGCCGACTTCGGTTGGAGTGAGTGATCTTTTGTAAATCTTGACCTCATCCACATAGCCCTTCCAGGGACTCTGACTAACCCGGTTGATGCCAATTTTGATTTTACGCCACTCCGTTGTGAAACTCTTCTCGCTATCTAAGGCAGGGCGCAAAGCCAAGGGACTAAAGGAGGTCGCGATGAAGACTTCGTTTGCTCCAGCAGCGCCATCTTTATACATCCTCAGAGTTCCATTATCGTATTTGACAGCAACGACGTGGCTCCAGCTATTCAGAGTCAACTGAGCGTTGGTTTGCCACTTGTCCCGGTTATTGGTGATCGCGACAATCCCACCGCTACCATTGTCACTGATCTGAAAACGACCTGAACTGCTCCCACCTGTCCCATCGGAACTGGTCAGTGCAGAAGCATAGGTGGGCATGTCCTCATCAGGGCGTAACCACATTGAAACCGTAAAGTTGTCCTGTAACTCCGGAATCCCATAGGCGGACGCTCTACCGGAAACATTGTCCGTAAAGTTGTCGTTATAAGCGTAGCCACCCTGAGAATCAAAGTAACTAGCCTGGTCACCAGTGAAGCGGCTTCCCGCATAGACGAATCCAGCATCTCCTGCAGCAATCAGGTTGTAGGCGGCCCCTGTCGAGGCCTTATTGTTCAAATCCCCATCAAAATCGTAATAGACAACAAGATCAGCATTATTATCAGCTGGCAGGGTTACCGTAGTTTCTCCGGTGGGAGTTCCATGGACCTGATTACTCAAAGCGCTGTTGACGCCATTGTCGACAACCCGCAGAGCATATTCATACCTTTTGCCTGAGGTCAAGCCACCGTGAATATAGCCTGAGGAAACTCCGGCAATACTGTTGCTGCCGGCAGATACAGTGAAGGGAGACGCAACAGGATCATTCAGGGCCCAAAAGAGGGTGTAGTTGTCTGCACCTGCAACATTGGACCAGGTCAGTTTGACCTGCTGATACCCACTGGTAGCAGCAAGATTTGAAACTGCTGAAACATCATCATCATTGACAATCGACAGTATCGCCCTCTGGGTGCTGTCCTCAAACCCGTTGGTCACACTAGATATATCAATACAAGCGGTCTCATTGTCTTCAAAAGTGGTATCGCCATAAACAGTCACATTCTGTGTGGCCTGGGACTGACCAGCGGAAATCGTCATGGTAGAAGAGGAGTGCGCAAAATCATTGCTGCTCCCACTGGTGGCAGTACAGGAACTCCCTGAGCCATAGGCTAAATTAACAGTCACATTGGCGGTGTGAATACGATCAAGGGTAGCAATCAGGGTGCGGGTCTGAGTGCCTGAATTGCCTTCTGTAATGGTTCTGTTGTCAAAACCAAGAAGCACTTGAGGTGCAGGGCTGGCCTGATCAACCACCGTCACAGGAACGGAGAATGAGAGGCCATTCCAGTCTGCATCTGTTGAAGAAGTGGTGACATTGAAGTTGAGCGTTTGATCACCATCACTGAGGTTGTCCTGCACAGCTTGGATATGAACAGGATATGGTGTGTTCCAACTATTCATTGACCCTAATTCTCGGAAGTCAATGGAGCTATTGTCTAAATAAGGAGCCGAAGAATAAGTAGATACCCCACCGTTGCAAGATGCTTTAAGGCAATGAAAGCTTTCAGGCCTATTCTTATACATGCCGTCGTTGATTCCACCAAGGGCAACAGTGGCCTCTCCAGTATCTGGTGAAGTGACGGTAAAGGTCACATGGGCAGTGGGTTGTTGATTGAGGGTCAGTGTGAAGTAGTCTGTTCCCATGTAAGTATTGTTGCCATCTGCCTTGAAAAGAACTGCCTGACTGCTAGCACTCCCCAATGATAGACCATAAAACAAACCGTGACTATTGAAGCCAGACCGCCCACCGATATAGATTTGTCCACTGGGAGTGACGTGGAACGCACTTAAAGATTCTCCATACCATCTGGTTTTTGAACTTCCATATTGTCTTTTCCACTGTTCCACACCGCTTGAATTATATTTGTAAATCAGGTTCTGACCAAAGTATAAGTGCTTGGGGTATTCATCAGGCCATTTATTTCCATTACCAGATCGTCCTAATACATAAATATTATCCGATGCATCGACATGCAGGCTTTGCATTTCAGCCTGGTCAGGCCATTTTGTCCAATTGAATGACCCATCGGATGTGTCTAGTGAGAGCAATAACAGACATTTTGTTTCACCCCATCCTTGGCAATCGGAGGTTTGGCCATTGAAGGTTCCATTCCAATGAGTGCCAACAAAAAGTTGTGTTCCATCATTGCTCAACGCCATTCTTAGAGAGCCAAACCAATAATTAGTCAACCCAGAATTTTTATTAGTTCTACTGTCAAGGAGTTTTGTCCATTGCCGAACATGGCTGCTGTTGTACTTTCGAATAAATATATCGTTACGGTTATTAGCATAGCAGCCGGTACAGTTAGAGTTTGTTTCATAAATGGGATTACCACCCGAAGCTGCTGAGTGTGAATGTGACAGCCCATCTATATCACCACCTGTTAGCCCAGCTTGATAATAATTCCCACTGCTATCAAAGGCTATATGGTGGCCCGTCCTACCTTTTTTACCATTGGATCCATAGCTGCTTCCATCTTGAACAATACCAAGTTGGTTCCCGTTGGAATCGACTCTCAGGATGAAGGAATCATACTTTCCGGTTAACCCACCGCCGTCAAAGTTCCCATAGGTGTAACCAGTGATATATATTTCATCAGTTGTGGAAATTGCAGCTGAGTCAAAAATGTCGCTTGCACTTGAACCAAACTGTTTTGACCATTGCTTCGTTCCATGACTGTCATACTTGGTAATGAAGATATCGTAATCATAAGCAGTAGTTCCCAATTGAGTTTGACCATCATAGGAACCATTCCTCACACCCCCAAGCATGTACGGGTTCCCACCGGAGTCGATCAGAACTTTATACACAAAAGCATCTGTACCAGGACTAACTACTGCTCGTGCCCATTGTTCCACACCAGCCGTATTGTACTTGACTAATCTTGCCTGAAGTGGCTGATCCCCTATTGAACTATTGTCCCAATACATGCCGGCGTAGACATTGCCACTTGAATCGGTGGCTATACTCCTAAATTCGTCCCATATTCCCATCATCGCATAATTAACCCCGGCGCTGACCGAATCCCCAGTGGCGATTGCCCAGTCATAGAAGCCCTGCCCATAACCAGCTTCATTCACTCTTGTTGAGCCGCTTGTGTGGGTAACCAGCATGGCAGGGGGCCCCAGGGTAGTAGCAGAGGCTTCAGATGACCACCCACTACTACCTGCTGCATTGTTTGCCTTGATTCGATAGTAGTAAGCTCTGGACGCTAAGAGAGAGGTATGACTGAAGCTGGTTCCTGATGTGATCGTGCTGCTCCCTGAGTAACTGCCACTGCTGGTGCCAAATTCAAGGGTGTAGTTGTCGGCACTGTTAACAGCATTCCATGTGAGATTGACTTGCGATGAACTGCGTGTTGTGGCCGTTAAATTATCCGGTGCTGCTGGGGTGAGTCCTGTGCACTGACTGTAGAGCAAGCAAGCATTTTTGACATCATCCCCATCAAAGGCCCGGTTGTATACCTTGACTTCATCAATGTAGCCTTTCCAAGCCGAGCCAAGACCATGCTGATTCCCCACATACCCACCCCGATTGATGCCAACTTTCATCTTGTACCATCTCGCAGGAAAGGTGGTGTGAGTCCCCACCAATACCCCATTTCGATAGAATTGAGCGGTATTGTTGTCGTAATGAACGGCAGTGAGATAGGACCAGTCTGTCAGAGACGTTCCATCAGTGATCATTGCTTGATCTGAAATTCCTGTTGAAGGAGCGTTGTTCCAGCGCATGTAGTTGTTTCCACCACTTTCATCAACATCAATTTGAAGCGAATCTCCCCAAGTGGACACACTGTTTGTTGTATCCTTACTGGAAATAGCAGATGCATATTCAATCATATCCGCATCACGATTTACCCATAAAGCAATGGTATAGTTTCCAGAATCTAAGGAAGCGATATTTGTTCTGTTGAAGTTACTGTTCTCCAAATATCCTGTACTGGAATCAAAGTAAGCTGCCTGACCATAGGCGCAACTCTGAGCATATTTGATTGTCCCGCCTAGATTGCTCAAATTATACGGACTTCCTGTGGTTCCAGATCCAGCACTGTCATTAAGATTGTTACTAAAGGCATAGTGAACCAGTAGGTCAGCATCATTATCAGTCAGAGTTCCCGAGGTATTGCAGACTGGGGGACCTGAAAATCCTGATGGTCTGGCACTGACTTCATTTGATAAGCCTGAAGATGCAGCAGAGTTTGTGGAAAGAATGGCATAATAGTAAGTATATCTGCTGTCCAGGCCAGCATGAACATAAGAGGTGGTTCCAGAGGCAAGAGTAAAGAAACCTCGGTTAGCCGAGTTAGAGGATGAGATGGTAACGGGAGAAGATCTAGACCAGTAGAGAGTATAATTATCCACACCAGCGGGGGCTGACCAGGTCAACGTATTTTGTTGACTCCCTGCCGATGCGGCAAGATCAGTAATCAAACTAGGAGCAACTCTTCCACTGTCTAGGATCGTGACTGACGTTGTTTGGCTGAGCCCATTGTAGGAAATATCGGTGGAGGTCGCATTGGCTGAAATGTTGATGTTCTGATTGCCGTCGGCAGTGCCGTCTTCAACGGGTGTTAGCACAATTGTCCGGGCAGAGCTGTAATTGATGGAGGTGAAAACCACCGAGGATGGGGAAACGGTAACTTCTCCGGTATCTCCAGAAGTCAGCGAAACCGTCACGTTTTGCGCAGGTCGAGTGGCTAGTGCTATCGTGAAGTTATCGGTATTTCCACTGCTTTCCGTGACCGAGTTGTTCCCTCCGGTGGTAGTAATGGTGATTGCTGCAACACTGGAAGAATCCGCAGAATTGACCGTCACCGAAGAGTTATCCACCCCAGAGGAGTAATTGCCGTCAGTGGAGGAGTTGACGTAGACGGTTAGGTTGGTTGCCTGGTTGCCGTCGGCAATGCCGTCTTCGACACCTGTGAGTAGGATTGTCTGGGCGGTGGACCAGTTGACGGTGCTAAAAGTGAGGGAGCTTGGGGATAAGCTGACTTCGGTGGTGTCCGGGTTGGCAAGACCCATCACCACATTGGCGCTGGGAGCGGCGGTCAGTACAATTGTGAAATTATCCGAGAGCGAACCGTCTTCGTAGACATTGGCAATGGTTTTGGAGACGGTGTAGCCGGCGCCAGAGCCGTTAGGGTTGGTGACCGTGGTTGGGCCGCCAGGACTTCCACCTCCAGAGCCACCTCCAGAGCCACCACTGGCTTCATCGCTATCGGCTCGGGGGAATTCCACGTCATAGACAATGGTCGCTTCACGAATGTCACAGCCTGTTTGCAGCAGTCCCAATATGCTCAGGGCAAAAAAGAGACGAAGTAGACATTTCATCCAACAGTCTCCTAAACTTCAGGAGACAACCCTGGTGACTGGTCAGTCTGCTTGCAGAAATTGATGGCGCAACCTGCAGGAAGCGTATATATAACTGCCATCAACAACCGGCCCTGCTGGGGTTGTCTTGTTGTGTTGGGCCCCAGCACTCCGTCGTGTCGGCAAACTCTGCGGATGCTGGGGCTTTTTTCGTTTCACTCAACCAAAATCGCCTTGAATAAAATCTTCCTGGAATGCTTGTTACCTTTGCTTACTGAGAGCTCTAAAAAATCTCCAGCAATGACCAGATATTTCGAAACCAGATTCTCTGTCTGCTGAGTACCTGACTCTTTGTTTGCCAGTCTTTCAGGCTTAATTCTTTGCTAGCTTAGAATTCTTTAAGAATCTGTCTCAGATCCTCTGGCTGAACTTCAGCAGCTCACTCACAAGTGATTGAGCAGATAGTCTTGCAGCCGCTTGAAGAACATGTGGCTTAGGCAGAGCTATCCAGAGTATTCTAAGTCAGCTAAAAAATATGACGGGGGCTCAGGCATGATACATAGAGGAACCCCAAGACCGAATCCTCCACCTCGTCAGGAAGCGCAATTCTCCCTTGGATAAAGTGGTTCGTCGGGCTCAGGAGTTTAGAGTCGAGGAAACCCTATAGATCGACTTGGCTGCGGCAGGATGTATGAAAACACCTTGGAGCCGTGGTTTTTTGTGAGCAAGAAGCTCATCGGAGTGGGGGAGTCCATTCCCAATAAAAACTTTTATTTTTGGTTTGTCTGCATTGCCCAATTCCATTGAACAATGGTCAATGATGGTAAATTTGAAATAAGTATGCCATCTATCTACAAGTTAGGATGGGTAGAGCGCAAGAAAATAATTATTTTTTCTCTATCTTACAAAGTTGAATACGGTTTGAAATAACTCATCAGCTTTTGGTTCGCAGGTCTTTTGGCAGCCATCTTTTTTTCTTATTCAAAGCACCCTCTGTGTTTGTGAAAACTTCCACAAGTCCAATTTGGGAATTCAGAGGATCTTCTGGTCAGGGCAAATCATTCGGGAAAATTGATGAATTTGCTGCGATAGCTTTTGAAGATACTTTATGCAGATTCACCTTCTGGTCTTTTCTGTAAAGACTGGTCTGTGCCTTGGGCCTAAAATCAAGAGTCGGAGTCCCAATCTAAAAAGGGGGAGGCGCGTTTGCTCCCCCCGGGGGTTTTAGAGGGGGGAGCATAATTTCAGAAGGAGCTAAGGTGCATATCTCAGCGTTCCATCGCCTCGCTGATTGCACTCTTGAGGTGCTCCTTGGCCAAGTGCGAGTAACGCATCGACATCTGCAACGTGCGGTGACCCAGCAACTCGGCCACTAGCCTTAAGTCCAAACCCTGCCGGACCATGTAGCTCGCACAAGAGTGGCGCAGGTCGTGCCCCCGAAAATCTTTGATCTCTGCTTGTTTCAATGCTGATTCCCATTGTGTGCGCAGATCGAGAGACTTCCCCTTTGTCCGACTAGGGAAGAGTTCATCTCTTCCAACAATGCGATGCTGACTGTGATACCCACGAAGTAAATCAAGTACTTCCCCAATTACAGGCACCACACGGATGTCGCCATTCTTGGTGTGCTCGAATTTCAAGAATCCATCCTTGAGATCTATCTCCTGCCAGCGCAGTCCCCAGATCTCGCTTTGCCTTGCACCGGTAGCCAATGAAAGAACGACAGCCAAATGGAGTTGGGGGGAAGACAACTTCGTTACCTGAAGTAAACGATCACGTTCTCCATCGGTGAGGAAACGTGTGCGTCCGCGGGGTTCACTCAGCCTTTTGATACCCGTACAAGGATTCCTTTCCAACATCCCAATCTCTACTCCATAGCTACAGCAGGTGCTCAAAGCTGCCGTGTAACGGTTGACGGTGGATGGGCTTCGTTTTTTCTCCTCTACACCACGGCTGTAGGTGCCTTTACGTAATTTTTCACGGACCCCAATGATGTTGGATCGGGTCAACTGGCGCAGTGTCAAATGCCCAATGTTTTCTCCCCAATAGCGTAGCTGCATCCCATAATCACTCTGACTGGAGGGAATCATTTGGCTGACTCTTTCATCCAGGAAGCGCTGGATCAAATCACCAACCGTTTTTCGATCGACTTCCATGGTGACGATGCCCCCTTTGTAGATAATCGCCTCCTGTTCTTCCATCCAGTGCTTCGCGTCGGTTTTACGCTGAAATGTTTTGCATAATGACTTGTGACCCTTACGCCGAATTTCTACCCGGTAGCTGATTCCCTGCTTGCGGGGAATCTCGAGAATAGTTCCCATGATGCCTGTTCTATTTTTGTGATTGAAACAATTGATGACTTCATGCTAGGTGCTGATCTCAATAATGACAACAAAAAACCAACGGATAGGTAATCCGTGATTTTAATGCCTTTTATTCTCTATTCTATGAGATAGTTCTTCCAAAAAGAAAAAAAAGTAGCAAAAAAGTCGTAATTGCACTGAGAAATCGTTCTAACTAGCGTTGAATTTTGGTAGCAAAAAAGTCGTAAATGTGGGCAACAAAACACAGGTGGGATCAATTAAGAGCAAACAACAAATCAGAATAAAATGCTGAAATGATTAATGTTATTGATTGTCAGATGTTGGCTATTTTGGCCTTGGTAGGACTTTTAATCAGGTGGTCCAGGGTTCGAGTCCCTGTCAGCCCACCAATAATATCAGTGACTTAAGGGACAATCGGTACCGCCTTCAGCAAGCTTTTGTGCCAAATTGTGCCAATCCCATTTCAATAAAGTCCCGATTCAGTGCGTTCCGTCTCTAACAAATCCCCTTTGTTATGAGACACCATGCAAATTCTCCCTCGCCAAAAAAAGAACGGTAAAACCTCCTACACTGTGCGAATCCGTGTTCAGGGTTACCCGCCGCTGTCCAAAACTTTTCCCACACATCGTGAAGCCATCAGTTGGGGTAAAACCGCCGAAGGCGACCTACTCGCTGGAAGACTCGGTTCTCCTCTTGCGCAATTGCATACCTTGAGAGATGCCATTGAGCGTTTTCTTGAAGAAAAACCACCGGGTTACGGCTCCTGGCTACAGGAAGAACGAAATCGGGCTTCTCTCAGATGGTGGTGCCAGCACTTTGGTGGCTTGAAATTAGCTGAACTCAAGCCGATGACGATCGTCCAGGCTCGTGATCTTTTGAGAAGATCAGCAACAGCTAACGGTAAGCCACATCCTCACAAGAAGCTGCGCTCTCACTCCACCTGCAACCGTTATGTCTCCTCACTGTCTGCAGTTTTACAGTGTGCATTGGAACTTTGGGGCTGGATCGAAGAAAATCCCTGCAGGGGTTTGCGTAGACTTCCCGAGAAAAATCATCGCACGCGCTACCTGACCGAGAAAGAACAGCAGCGATTACTGAGAGTCTGCAAATCTGACTCGAACCTCCATGATGTTGTGTTGCTTGCCCTGCTGACTGGCGCAAGGCGTGGAGAAATCTGCGGTTTGAGATGGAGGGACGTAGATTTAAAAAATAGAACGGTGACGTTCGTTCAAACCAAGAACGGCGAAATTCGGAAGGTACCCCTGAGTGATCAGGCCATTGCATTGCTGCGGTGCCGGTTTTCCCAAAGAGTCAAGGGTATGAACGATTGGGTTTTTCCTGCGGAGAAAAGTGAAGGGCCAGTGGACGTCTCACACCGTTTTGGTCGATACGCTAAAAAAGCAGGACTGGAAGATTTTCGCTTTCATGACCTGAGACACTCGGCTGCTTCGGCAATGGCTCGGGCTGGAGTACCCGAGAGACAGATGCAGGAGGTGCTCGGACATAAAAGTGTTGCAATGACCAAACGATATACACACCTGAGACCGAGTGAATTGGACGGAGCCGTGGCAGCAATGGGTACTTCCATCAAGAATCAAGGAGAAGAATGAACTTAGATTATCTTTTGTTGAAAGATCTATCAGAGAAATTGAAGCAACAACCTAGATTATTGCTCAGACAAATTATTTTAAATGAAGGCAAAATATACATACGAGTTTCTCATTTGCTCAAAGAGTTGGAAGATTCATCAAGGAGCATGAGGCAAGAGGTAACTCAATCAACTCACTTGGAACGTGCCCTCGATGAAGCCTCCGACTTCGTGAAGAAATTTGTTTTTTTTGAAAGAAATAAACATCAAGAGACGCCCGATCTTGCTGACCCAAATCTAACATTTCGATCAGCAATCAGCTGGTCTAAAACTAGTTTGATTGAGGTTCCTAAAAATGCTTTGATGCCATTGATCTATGAGGATCAAGTGGAGATAAAAGAGTTCGGATCACTTCTCGAAGAAGATGTTCATGACTCCCCTGAAACTCTGAAGCAGTTCACATATTCAAGATGTAGGATAACTATTGATGATTTAATCATTAAATCCAACGAACCCGTGTCTCTCTCGGACAAAGAACCTATTTACGAAGACCTCTGTGCAAACAATCTTCACCGCTGGTTTATCAAAAAATTACTGTGGGATGATGATCAAAGGGAACTTGAATCAAAAATGGCTTGGGAGAAATTTTCAAAGAAATTTTGTCCAGATTGTTGGCATCCCGTAGAAGAAACCTTTTTCAAACTTAAGAATAATAAGCAGTCAAAGCTAATTGTTATGGAGAAACACAAAGACGACAATATAGCCGAGGAATTTTTCAAAGAATTGAGAGATAAATCTAACTCCGACACAAAAAATTCTGACATGTTTCGTCTCAGAAAAGACACATTTAGAAGGTATTTTGATACCAAGAAGAAAATAAGAAATGATGGGGGTCAGCCACCCAAAAAAATTAAATGAACGAGTGCCTAATTAAATTAGAATTACAACGAAGCCCCCTCTAAAACCGACATTTCTGTTGTCAAGTATTATTTGTTAACTGCTGAACGTCCTTCCTCTCAAGGCAAAATCTAGATAAACATCAGATTTTCCAATCACATTACCTTTTCATCACCACATTGAATTCAGACTGAATTGTACTGAAAGCATCTCTTCAAGGTCCTGATGAATTGAGATTTGAAGATCATAGGTTCCTTTCAAGTCTTCTAATCCTATTCCTAAGTTGCGAAACTTCAGTGATGAAAAAAGTTGGGACGTCTCCAGGACGTCTCAAGATAATCATCAAATCTTGTAATAGCATCATGTTGCTGAAGGTAACTTGACGGAACGCTATTTAACAAAATTTGAATACATAGAAGGTCATGCAAAACAATTATAAAAGTCCTCAATTACTTTTGACAATTAAAGAGTTTCAGTCATCAGTGCCAATAAATTTGAGATGGGCTATCCAGAAGAACTACACCGAAATGGTTGAGTGGAAGGTACTAGTTCGTTATGGCCGGAAGCTTCTTATCGATCCGGATCGGTTCTGGGACTGGCTTAGGTCGAGAGGTTGACAATGACAGTGACTTGCACGCCGAATTGGTGACAGTCCCATGAGTGATAGAGGTGCTACAGGATTCTCTAATCAAGCCTTGCTGGATCAACTTCTAGCAGGACCCTACGCGCATTTCACGAAGGTCGGGGAAGATGATTATCGTGATTGCTCTGAGCGCAACCCAGGTTTGAGCCTATCCAGTAATGGGTACTACGACCACAAAGCTGGTAAGGGGGGCAGCCTCAGCGAACTAGCTAGGGACGAGAGTCGAGATGTTAGCCATTGGGGTCCTCACCATGACCATTATTCCAGCAAGCCGTCAGGCAATAAAACAGAAAAAGCTACCAGTGATACAGCAGCCTACCTGTGGGAGAAGGCAAACATTGGGGAGGAAGCCCGCGCTGACATCGAAGAGTACCTC
>JACLAC010018498.1_pt1 | contig 15546 bp, 14 predicted proteins | sample 8027881 | NCBI WGS metagenome assembly JACLAC01 (sample SAMN15725517, study PRJNA655200) | protist metagenome | isolation source: fluorescence activated cell sorting (FACS) single amplified genomes of... | place: Spain: Blaines Bay Microbial Observatory, Mediterranean Sea | collected 2016-01-19
TGGCGGTGGTGGAGGTTATGGCAATAGATATTAGCCACAGCCGCTAAGTAGCCTAAGACTAATACACAGAGCCGATTTCTTTCAGAAATCGGCTTTTTTACTAATACTTATTTTTATGATTTGATCTGATTTGTTTGGCAAACAGTAGCCAATCTTTGCTCCAAAAAAAGATTTGATATGGTCCCAATAGATGTGTGACGAGTGTATTGCTTTTGGGTGAGTGATAGGTGGCACGAGCTTTCTTTTTTGCTAGTGCTAGACTTAGTACCTCAAAATATTTGTCGATTTCCTCAAAATGATTCCCATGCCTGATACTAACCGAGACTTTATCCGTTTTAATTACTTGATGAATATGTTTGGATAAGAAATTATCTGATTTTTCGATCAGTGTCTGAATCGGCTGACGAGAACAATCATTTTCAGGTCTTGAATTTCTCGTTGGGTAATTGGAATCGGAAGTGAATTTCCACCAAGTTTGATGTGGTTCCCTTTGCTATCTCCAATCAAACAACAAATGCGACCCAACCTTTTTAAACTTTCGCGTATAGCTGTTAATTCGCTTTCATTCTCCATACCTTCTCACATTTTAATATTCAGGCTAAGTCAAATAGCCACTCAAGATATAGCCATCGGTCCGCACAAACACCTCAGAAAACTTTGTGCCAAAATTCAGATCTGTTTCATTCTAACAGTGTTAATTAAAAAGTTAATTGACAATTCCCTCAGGGGTAATGACTTGGTCTGCTGGAGGAGTTAGCTCTGATTAGTTTTACATTCTGATATTTATGGCCACTAATAAATTTGCTAATTTTCGACAAAAATAGAGAAGGTTCGACGAATCAAGTTTAACATTGTTAATCTAATCTTTTTAAGACCCCATCCAGTAAGAATAGTTCTCCATCTAAAACACGGGTTATTTTTTGCGTGAGTTTCAATTGATAAAACCAAATATATCGAACTGCATTTGATATTCGAATTACTGTTTAATAGAACTTTAGAAAAATTATCTCACTTTTCAGCAAAAGCTTAGTATTTTTCTGATATTTTAAATGATGCTTAGATTAAATTTGAAAGACACTTCATTCGACTGTACCATTTTTTTGCTATCAGACAGATCTATTTTATTTACTTAGGAGCATAATTATGGAATCACAGTTAACCAACGAACCTGAACCCCCCAGTTACAGAATTCACCAAGAAAAAAGAGGTAAATTCTCTATCTGGGTTATCACCCAAAATAACAAACTTATCACTGTTCTCCCCCAGAAAGATCTTGCCCACAGGTGGATCTCTACCCGACGCTACCTCTGACATAGAATTCCACATTCTTACAATTGAGGATCAGTAAAAATGTCTTTACCCATAATCCAAGAAGATATTTCTGTGAACCTGAACGTCCAACCAGCCTCAAACTCTAATAAAATACACGAATATCTAATAGATATGGATGGTGTTATCTATCGAGGCGACAAACTGATTCCGGGCTCTGACTACTTTATACAACCATTTTACTAGAGAAAGAGATCTACTTCCTATTTTTGACCAATAACAGTCAACGAAGTCGTTGCGATGTTGTACTCAAATTAGCCAACCTTGAAATCAGTGTCGAGACTAAGCATATTTTTACTTGCGCTATTTCTACTGCACGCTTCCTCGCTCAACAAACACCTGCTGGCTCTGCTTATGTAGTCGGGGACACAGGCTTATTGAATGCACTTCATATAAATGGATATGCCATTAATGAAAATAATCCAGATTATGTGGTTGTTGGCGAAGGACGGCTAATTAATTTTGAAGTATTGGAGAAAGCGTTGAAGCTAATCATGGATGGAGCTAAGTTAATCGATACTAACCTAGACCCCAATTGCCCGATTGATGGGGGAATTCGTCCAGGTTGCGGCTCAACCATTTCTTTTCTAGAAACTGCTTCTGGGCGGAAAGCTTTGAACTTGGGCAAACCTAGTCCAATCATGATGAGGATGGAACGAAACGAACTCGATTTGAGAACAGAAGAGGTAACCATGATCGGTGATACTATGGATACTAACATCCTTGGAGGGATACAAATGAGATATCGCACTGTGTTGGTATATAGTGGTTCTACTCAGCCTCAAGACCTAGGCCGATACCCATACGCACCATTTCTGGCGATACCAGCATTGAAAGATCTAATTGCAGAATTGTGATTCGATCCCAATATAGTGCATTGATCAATGTTATAGAATTCAATAACTACAAAACCTGATAAATCAGAATAAGGTGCTATCATTGAAAAAGCCGTTAACTGGTGTTGATATCCTCCTGATTATCCCTTATTAGGAACAATGTTCCCTTGCGAGTTGATTTCAACTACGTTTCAGTATATTCCTCAACTAAATTCTAAGATTAAATTAAGAGCGAAGTTTGACGTAACCACTTCTTTGGACGAAAGTATGCTCTTTGGGACTTGAGGTGTGATTGCTCATATCCTGCGTGATAGACCTAGTTTTAGATTATCTTTTTACTAAGTTCGCCCAGAACAGTTTTTGTTACGAGGAATACGAGATGCAGTCATTATTCATTACAATAAAAAAGTGGACAAACCAACATTTATCCACTTTTTTATGACACAAGCTACCAAGAGACACTAAGTGATCTAGATCTAAGCAAACCAATCAACTTCGATTCTTTTTGATTTTAGACCATTGGCTGGTCAGCTTCTGTTTCGGATCCACAGGCAAAGTAGGTATCACTTCAATGGCACTGTACATAGCATTTAGATCTCCCTTGCCTGTTTTTGCATTACCAGCAAAGTGAAAATTCATGACCTTATCTTTAACTTCAACGTCCTCATAAACTTTGATGTCGATCTCATCTTGCCCAGGTGTGACATAAAGTGGCTGCACATTTTTTTCTTCGATGAAGATATCGAAACCACGATTATTGGGGGACCAATGTTCACCTACCATATAGGTAACCTGGAATGTGCCATTTCCAGTGTTCAGGTCTAGTTTAACCGTTTTTGGGAATGCAGACCAGCAAACAGAATGGAAAAGTTCATTGTCATAGCCAGCTTGCTTGGCTTTCTTTTCAGCCTCCTTAGTCAAATTTTCTACAATGGCGGTCTGTGGCTTTTCCTTAAACCAACCACCCCACTGATTGGCTTTGTATTCAGTTTGTCCGGCTTCCCAAACTCTATTTTTAGAATCTTTAAAGGCTTTTTGAACGCCACCTCGGACTCGCCAGGCTTTTTCTTTTGAAAAGCCAGTAGATACTAGGAAAAAGCACATTAATACACACACAAATAATTTAATCGGTCTATACATTTTAACCTCTTTTTCTTACTCGATAATATGCAATTGACATCTAAGTCAAATCTTGCACGAAAATCGTAACAGAAGTGGACAGTCCAGTCAACGGGTGTCTTTTTGATCTCTTTGATCTGGTTCAACCACTTGTAGACGTTGGTTTGTTTCTATTGACGTCAGAATTTGCTTTCTACCACTAGGCCATAAAATCTCGATCCGGTCTACAGTTTGAGCTGTTCCCAATCCAAACTCTACTTCTATACTACTTTGAGAAAGGTAACTGGTACCGCAGACCACTTCTCTTAGTTGATTTTGACCATTGGCCGTCAGGCGTACCTTAGCTCCGATACCATCACGATTACTAACTATACCGATCAATTTTAAATGTAACCAATTGTTATGGTTTCCGCCTTCGTTACGAAGTAACTGTGCTTTCTGACCTGCATTCACAACCAAAATATCAACATCTCCATCTTGGTCATAGTCCCCAAAAGCAGCTCCTCGCCCCAACATTTTCCCCAACTCTATAATCCCTGCTTCGGATGAAACATCGGAAAAAGTACCATCTCCGTTATTACGTAACAGGATATCGGTTTGTCCGCCAGGCATCTGCCAGCTGGCTGGGTCTATGTGTCCACAAGTGATGTAGAGGTCTAAATCACCATCATTGTCATAGTCAAAGAATTCGGTTCCCCAACAAGTCTTACCTATCCCTGACTCAAAGATTCCACTACTGGAGGAAACATCAATGAAGGTTCCATCCCCATTGTTACGATAAAGTACGTTATTTTCATCTAACCAGTTAGTAACCAACAAATCCAAGTCGCCGTCATTGTCATAGTCCCCCCAAGTAATACCCATACCACCACGGATGTCGCCAGTATGGCTACGATGGTCAGCCAAATTGGTGTTGGTGAAGTTAGATTCACCATCGTTTCTATAAAGAATATTTTGATCAGTATCATTAGCCAGATATAGATCAATATCTCCATCATTGTCGTAATCAGCCCCGGCAACTCCCAGAGTCAAATGGTTACCTCCACTGATACCGATACTGTTTGTAACATCCATGAATCGCCCATCACCGCGGTTAAAATAAAGAACGTTGTTTTGACCGGTGAAATCATAGGGGAAAAAATTATCTGCTCCAGATGGGATTTTCCCATAATCAAGATAATTACCCACATATAAATCTAGAAATCCGTCGTTATCATAATCAATCCAACTAATACCAGATCCAAACCGATTATCACCAATACCACCCGCGCTAGATGAAGCCTGTTTGAAGGTGCCATCTCCTAGGTTTTTGAAAAATACATTAGCCAAATAGTTAGTCAGGTAAAGGTCTGCATCGCCATCGTTATCATAGTCAGCAAACGCACAACCCATTCCCCAACCGTCGTGGTCCAGTCCAACTTGCTTGGCAACTTCAGTGAATCGACCTTGACCTTCGTTTTGGTATAGAGCGTTAGTGGGTCGGGAGTCAACGTCTCCACCCGGCTGATTCGAACTTTCATGTGGCTGAGCAGTATTGACCAGATAAAGATCTAAGTCGCCATCGTTATCGTAATCAACAAACGCAGCCCCTGACCCAACAATAGCAGGTATGACTTTTTTGTCAATCCCACCGGTATGAATGAAGTCGACACCGGCAGAGTCAGCACAGTCAACAAAGTATACAGCTGGGTCAGAATATGAAATCAACGAATAAAGAAAAAAGAATATTGTTATCCGAATAACAGCAATCATCTTAAAAAGTAAGTTAACTTACTATATGCTGAGGAACGTACATTAGTTAGGATAAAACAACCAATGGGTTGAAGATTTTGAACCCAAACGGTAGGAGCTGGTTTTTGAACGTCAAATTTCAGCTCGCAGGGAGTAGATTTATCATTTCAAAACATTTTCTTATTCTACAACAGGTTTCCAAATACTTCTACCGATAAACACAAACACCAAGCATACTGTCCACGAGAGGAATGGATTATTCAAGTCGATTGTTATCGAGCTATTTATATCTATGGAAAGAACCGACAAAAACTAATCGGATTACAATATGTACTAAAGAGTGATTACCTTCGATCTAACCCCCTCAGTAGTAACACGGCATTATCCACCCACATCCCAGCCCTAAAAGCTAAAGGTATTGAAGTTTTATATGACATGCCTGAAGGTGTGGTCTTATTCAAAGATGCCAATGTAGAGAAAGCAATTAGAGATGCACTAGGAATACCAACTGAACTGCTGAAGCAAGAAGATTTGGAGAAGTTGACTGAGTTAAGGTATGAAGGTAAATAAAGAACTAAAATATCCGATTTAACTGGGATTGAGTATTGTACTAGCTTAACTCATCTGGATCTCGAACATAATACTATAGATGATATAAGCCTTTTAGCTAACCTGATTACCATCTTCAATTTTCTCTGAATGCTCTTTCCAATCATCAAAAAATTCTTTGGTCATGACTTCTAACTTCACCTGATCATCGGTTGACAGATAGGTATTGAACTTTTCTTGCATCAAACTGATACATAAATGAATAACTGGCTTCAGGTCTATGGTTAATTTTACTATTTCGATTACTAGTCTTAATTTCGCAAACTAAATGTGTTGTTTGTAACCAAGAGTAATGATAACAGACGAATACTATCTTGGTAATATTTCTCTTTTTGACTGAACTGCGATTCCTTGGCAGTCGTTGCGTCTTTGCGCTGTACAGCAAACAGGCTGCACATGTGTGGAGCAGTAAATGCTCCATCTGTCCATTCATTTATTTCTTTTCCATCCAGGCTATACCCGGCTTTAAAGCTGTCGTTGCCAACTTTACCAATGCCCGCGTTAAAAAATCGCAGCAGATTTTTTGCGTCTTGATCGTTATTCTCTATCGAGGCAGCAGCCAAACGCCATGGAACTCTACATGAATTATAGTACATCATTCCATCATAGTCACTTTCGAGTAAATTGGGTAGCGCTGGTTTCCATCCGTTCTCATCTTTAACCACAAAATCAGGAAAAGCCCCTTTTTCTTTCGAAATCTGTTCAAGAAGTAGATAGTGTACCTTTTTAACTTTTTGCCAAAGTTGTCGGTCTGAAATTTGTGAAAACACATCAAAATGAGTCGGCATTATATCCGATAACCTAGTGGCATGCTGGTTAATATCCCAGTCTCCTCTTCTGAGCGAGTGATCAATTCTAATCAGAGAGTCTTCGATTCCACTCAAAACTTTCTTGGCCTCCTCTATATATCTTGGACATTTCCACTCACTCCAAGCCAAGATTAATGCATAGGCGATGTCAAGATCACCATCTGTCGCACAGGTAGTTATGTTATTTATACTGATCTTGTCGTCTATATACCACGACGTCAAGCGCGGGTCAATTGAACTGCTAAATTGACGTCGAAATCGATTGAGTGCATCAAAGTCATTCCTAGCATTATTTTCATCCAAGCGAGACATGTAGATGGAAATGAGCATCCCGTATCCAAGTGCCTCTGAGCAAGTTGTTTGGTTGTTCTGGTAATTGATGTATGCGCCACCTTTTACCCGTTGACTGACTCGAAAATACTTGTCTTTCCAATACTTGTAATAATTCTGAATTTTGATTTTGTCAGATCTTTTTGTGTTAGCCCAACTATCTGAATAAATAAATAAACAAATAAATATTGAAGTAAAATGAATACCGATATTGAGGTAGAACCTTTCAGGTCTAGGCCAAAATTTTTGAATAACTGAAGGGAAAAACTGAAATAGCATAAGAAAAATAGTCTATTAACCAGTAAACTAGATTATTGTCATTAGTTGTTTATTAGTAAGGTGCAGAGGGCTATAGATGCTTATTTATATCGTATATTTTCAAATAAGCACTACGAGATTGTTTGACTTTTTTACCAATACTATACAGTCCTTCTAATTCCGAAGATTTAAGAAAATTTCAATCCATACGCTGTATAGACGGATAGTGCTACTGCACGACCAAGATAATGACCAATTAGTAATCCGATAAAAAACGGAATACCTTTAACATAGAGTCGTGGCCCTCCCCACTTCAATATTACATGTTTCAAAATCCAAGTAATAAAGAAACCGAGATAGACAGTATACAATGTAAATGAAGAAATTATAACAAGTCCTATTGGATGGACGGGCCACCACAAAAACTGGTAATACATAATTGTCAGACCCATCATAAGAAAACCTCCAATTCCAAAATAAAACAAGCGTTGCCAAATTTGTTCGTTTCCCATTGAAGATTCAATCTGAGTTAGTATTTGTCCGTAAGTGTTAGGCCCAAATCCACGGAATAACCAAGTGTTCCAGTTTAGAGCACCTTGCCAATAGCCCGACAGAATCACTCCCCATGGAGCAACTAGTAATCCTACACCCAAAGCTAACAAAATTACTATCGTCAGCTGGCGTCCTGAGCAACCAATCGCAGACCTTAACCTCACTGCTTCTGCACTAAAACCAGAGACAATAGATTGAACATCACCATGCCAAGCGTAAGTTAAACTCATTGAAATCATTCCCTGGTGACCAATTTGCTTAGGAGAAAACAGATGAATACATGGATTTTGAGCAATCATTGGGGGTACGACATAAAAAATACCTGATTGACAAACCACACGAGAAATTCCAAGATAAATCAGCATCAGTAACGGTATGAAGATTAAGTTTATTTTAAGTTGAATCCCAGATTGAGTCAGCCATATGACCATAAAAGCAATACTGGTTCCAAATGTAATTATCGCACTTCTAGGCGTCATTAGCATATTTGGGTCAGCCTGAGTCTTTTTCAATGATAGACAAACGAATTGCCAGAGATTTCGTCGAGCACGGTAAACAAGAAATACTACGAAAATAATAAATGCTCCGAAAGATTGCCAAGCAATAGCTGCGTTTCCCCAGACAAACATCCCTCCAGAACCAAGGTACCATTTGCCAGTGTAAGACAATACTGAGACTTCCCCAACTTTTATCAAAAGGTATAAGAGCCATATACTAAGGAGTACGTTTTGTGGTACGAAGTAACCAACCCCAATAGCAATGAAGTTGATACAGACCGTCAATGATGATAGCCCAGGAGTCGAAAAAGGTGCGCCCCAGTTGAGCGAACCAAGGTGATCTACTGGGAAAGATGGAATTTGTGGTTTTATATGATGACCTACATCAAAAATAAAAATAGAAAAAGGAATTGAAACTCCCAACCAAAGCAACGGGTTCAACCAGATGGATAATTCAAGATGTCGACTCCCTTCTGTTAGATGTAGAATCGGTTGCATTAATGGATAGGCTAACTTTTCCTGTTCTATCCACTGTTGGCGAAAGAAGATAATCAATGTATATGAGGCTAAGATGAGAGAAATAAAGAAGATCGACCAAACTGCAAGGGGAATAATCCAATCTTGCCAAGGTAGCTTGCTTCCGGATGGTAGACCTTCATAAAACCATTGGACTGCATGATTGGCATCACTAATAATTAACCAATCTGGCAGGTAGGGTAGAAGAAGGTTATGCCATTCATTTTCTGGTGAATCGAAGTAACGAGGAGAAATAATTGCCGCTAAAAAAAAGTAAATCAACCAGATAGAAGTTGCATTAGACACTAAACCCATAACAAAAATAACTAGTAATTCACTTTGGGTTAAACCAAGTTTTTGTCTGACATTTAGTATTAGTGCATTAATCGCTATCAGTAACAGTACAGGGATAGCGGCTCCTTCCGGTAGATAGCTCCACGAGAAATTGCTGAAACCTACGCTTTCAGCATATGGAGACGCTAGATTAATAAAGATTACTACGATAACTCCAATCACTATTGATCTGGGAGTTATCTGTCTTTGGTCATTTTTTTTCATTTAGTAAATCGGATTTGTAAGTCTTCTATCCTTATAGAGAATATTATCTTTTGTCTTCTTCGTGATTCTCGACTTCTGGCTTATAAATTCTAAATCTACCAACTATTTATCGTTTATTGTAACCTCTAATCAAGTTATAGCTTACTGGTTGAACTGCAGAGACTTTCTGTCGTCCAATATTTTGGTATAAAGGCCTCTGATGGCTTAAACGAGCCAAATATAACTACTTGTTCATGATTTCATCTGTGGGGTAATCAGATAGATGGCAAATCTACCGCTCGTGGTATATTCTGTCTGTACGTGTGAATATTTCAGCTTAAACCTGATCACTTCTCTGCATTCAGTACTGTTCTGTCAAGCTAAAAAGTTTTGGATGATGGATTGGCTCAACAGGAGATATATTCAAATTTTAACTGTCATGTTATACCAATGTAGAATCAACACAGAATAAGTCAATGAAAAAGAAAAAACGACTAGGAAGGGAAAAACTCAATAATACTGAGCCCTTACATCTTTATCAATTATCAGAAAGATACTCAAAAGAAAGATGATCACAAAAATCATAAAAGTTATATATTGTAACAAATGAGGCAGAATGAGATAGCCTGCAATCAAGGAGAGAATAAAAAGAAAATCTCATGTTGTTAATGTGAGTTTGATATTCACGGAGATAAACTCATTATGGTCAGTTTTCAATGGACATTCTGCTATTTCCTTATCATACTTGGAAGGTAAAATTAACATGCCATCATGATAAGAAATGAGTATACACAAGCGATCTTTTTCTAATCATTTGGGAAGCAAATTTAAAATGAAGAATAGCCATTATCCTTCTGTGGACAGAAAGGATTTTCGATGTTTTAAGACAGAATAAAAATTGATGCCAGTTTTAATATCAAATCCAAAAAACATACGTTTCTGAGTTTCCGATCACACCAACAATCGTCCATATGCTCCCCATCACGAACTCACCCAATATCAGGCCAAGAAAAAACGGAATGGACCGCCGATAGGACTGCAATCCGCCATGCTTTAATACCACCCACTTGATGAACCAACTCAAGAAAAGTGGAAACCAGATTAGATTCATTGTCCAACTGCCAGACAATGCATATCCAAGTGGATGAAAAGGCCAGCCCAAAAAACGTGTTCTCATCCACATCAAAATGTATGTCAATGTTACACCCATGCCCATGAATCCCATACCAAGATAATCTGTACCCACGGGACTATTGAGCCACCCTTCTAATCGAGTGAACGCTTCTCGACCAACGTGTATTCCATTTGCTTCTGGCATACGATAAGTCATGATAAGATACAGAAAAAAAGAGGCAAACGAGCCCACAAAAATGGCTGGGATTGTGGCGATGAATATACTTTTGCTTTTGAGCTTCATCAAGTCCGCCATTTTAAATCCCTCTAACTGATGTGGTTGTGGATGGTTCCGGTAATCGCGGTTAAAACCATAAAACAAACTGATAGTAGTTAGGTTAGCTGGTCCGAGCCGTTTGGTTCCAATCATATTAACCATGATTGTATCAGGCCCCGAGGCCCCCGCATACCACAAGTCGTGTACAGGTGTTCCTAGTTCGGCCCGCATACGGGTAATGGCAATTGAAATCGAGAAATAAGAGACCAGGAAAATTGCTGATGCCCAAAGTGTCAATCCCGCCTTGACGCAAAATACCAATAACAAAATGGAAACCACAATAGTTGTTAGAGACACTAGCCGATATTGACTTGGTTCCTGACTATCATCCGGAACTCTTGAAAGTGTAAGTATCTTTCGAAATACGGACCAAAGGTGCCTGCGGCTACTCCACAAGGCTAAGGCACACAAGCCGATATAAGCTCCTACTGCTTGCTCATTACCATATGGAAATCGTGGCAAACCACGTAGCCCAACCGCGCTGCCAAGAACTAACTGCAGTTTATATATCAAATAAAAAGACCAACAAGAAAAAGAGAGATCTAATGGAATCAAAAATCCTAGTCCAATGATGAAAGGGTAAAACCGGACAGGTAACCAGCTAACTGCTGACCACGGTTTTTCAGTTAACAATTGCTTAAGGTCATATCCACGTATAGGAATTACCGGAATCACTGGATAAAACACACCTAGGCCGTTTAACACGTTAATACCTATAGCCACCAAAAATCCAATTATCAGTAGGCGATTGCTCAATAATCCACCTAAGTCTTGGTGTCGTATCATTTCTAATGGTAGCTGAATGATGGGATAGCTCAGTTTTTCGTGTTCTATCCACTGTTTGCGTAGAATGACATTGAGGCAAGTCATCATTACAACCAGAAGACTGATAAATCCGGTCCACATCAGGCAAGGAACCAGCCAAGCCTTGAGGTGTCTTGGAATCAATAAAGTCGAAGATTCCTGATAATAGCCTCTAAGGACCTTTAAGTCATCGACAATAAGGTGTTTGGGTAAATAGCGCCAAAAAAGCTGCTTCCAATCATTTTCTGGCGTTGCATACCAGAAGGGATGGCCCAAATTTGCTACTACATCCTGCATCATATCCAATCCGCTGATACCAGAGGCAATCGATAGCATAGTATAGATAATGAGTAATTCGTGAGATGAAAAAGCCAACTGAGGCAATAATCGGACAAGCACCAAATTCATCACTTGTAGAACAAAAATGGTAAAAATGACATTAAAAAAAAGAGAAATGCAAGTTGGATAAGCTAAGTATCGTCCCAGTTCAATGGTCACAATCCAGTAACTGTTCAGTGGAATGAGAACACAGCCAACAAGGATTGCTTTAGTAATTGATTTATTTGTCTCTAACTCGGCTGTGGTTTTTCTATTCATTCGATAGACTATTCCGTCTTGATCGACCTAAGAATGGAGGCTAGTTTCGCTTAGCCTAAATGCTAAAGCGTTGACTATACTAGTTTTTGTTGCTCCGTCGACAGTGAGTTATGACCAGACAACAAGAGGTTGTCTTTTAAAGGGACACCTTCATTGCTTTTGGTGCCCACTGGCATATAATGGATTACCATGGCTCGACGGTCTTGGTCTGACCTGTTTGGATTTGTCTGATGCAAGGTCAGACAGTAGTGGACCATGGCATATCCGGCTTTGAGTGGTATGGAAACAGATTGAATCAAATTCGACTGATAATAGGCTAGGTAATTCTTGTTGTTCCTATTTAGCTCGCCTGTGATTATGTGGTTTCTCTAAATGGCTACCCGGCAAAACATTCATGCAACTGTTGGTTGTATCGGCGTCATCAAGGGCGATACAAATACTAATCAGTTCAGCTGGCTGACAACGTCAATAGCCATTGTCTTGGTCCTAAGGGACAGCCCCTCCGACTTTAGACGGTTTATAAAGAGCTTGATCGTGAAATAGTTGCACATTTGGACCAATGAGACTGGTGGCCACATCAAGTAATGGCTGATGGAAAAGTAAGTCACGGAAGATATCATTCTTTTGCCACATCTCACTGACTTGTAACATTTTGTTCTGTTGGTCGTTAGCTTTTTCGGCTGTCAACGAGAGATTTCGTCACTCTTGTTCGGTCGTTTGATCAAGTTTGTTAAATACTTGATCATAGGATTTACGCAACTGTTAGAGATCGTCATACTCAATCACTCGATGTGGAATTTCTAGATACCCAAGTTGTTGAAAGGCTTTGAATTTCGATGGGGTTAATTTCAATTTTTCACCTCAATAATCCAATTAACTTTTTCGGGGATCAGTATATAGAAAGAGCTCTTGCTATCAAAATAATGATAATTGAGCAAACCAAACGACTCGAACTACATTTCAATTGATAAGGCCATATTCGAGAATTTGTATTTGGTAAATAGTGGTTTTGGATCAATTGATTCATTAAGTTCATTTTGGTAGGCTAGAGCTGAAAAAGCCCCGTTTAACCAATAACGGGGCTCAAATACACTCTAGCTGATTGAAGGTTTTAGTTAGAACCGTGAACTTCTTTGATTTGCCCCCACGAGGTGGCTAGTTTATTCTTAGATTCTACGTTGAGACCAATAGTTGCCAATCGTATAATCTCGTCCTTGTTCAGGGTTCGTTCAAACATCATTACCTCATCAAGAATACCTTGATAAAATCGCTGACCACAACAATCATCTTTACCAAAAACAAAATTGCTGGGAGCTTGCTCTATATGAGCAATTTTGTTTTCAGCTATCGCTAATTTTTTAGTGGCAGCTGTATAGGCGTAAGCCGTCGCTTTTGTTTTTCCAATGGCAACTGCTATTAAAGCCCAAGTGTCTTCTGGAATCTTAATTGAACCCTGCCAATCCCATGTTTCTTTACTATCATTATTCCAGACATAGGCTAGTGTGTCATCAGGTCGATATCCCATCCAGTATGCTTGCTTAGCTGTTCCCCTAGCAGAAACAACAGCCGCCCAATCTTGGGCCTTATGGCCATTGATCCAAGTTACCACAGTAAACTCTAGTGTTTTTGGCATTAAATCTTTTTGGGCGACTTTAATGTGGCTACCTTTCCCGTCAAATCGCGCGCCGCCATTAATTCTACCATTTGCTTCCCACTTGACTTTTCCATCCAATTCACCATGATAATTATTACCTGACATATCCTTGGCATTACCATCCAATGGCCAATAACCAATCATGCCGTCAGTAATATCAGCCGCTTGGGTGTTAACATCAACGACAAAGAATAAAATTAGAGTCAAGCATATCACCTGAAAAAATTTAGCTTCAAATGTATCATCTGGTTTCATTTTCGTTTCCTCGTATTTGTGCGCTGAGCGCTACATAATTGTAGCAGAAATGATACACAATTGGAGCATTTGTGTCAAAAACCATTCTGATTTCACAGTATTGATGGTTAAAAGTACAAAATTGTTTTGTACTTTTAACCATAATCTCATTAACCATTAATACAATAAAATCGGTCCAACACAGATAAAGAATCCAATAATCACGAGCTAAATGGGAAATATTGACTAGGTAATATATGACTTACTCGATGAACTTTTCCTTGATGAAAACCGAGACATAGTAAAATATTCCAAGAATAATATCTAGTTCGGTTTTGAATGGTCTTCTAGCTTGGAATTGAATTATCGTTCAATTTTAGTGTTAACACCTATATCTAAAGCGAGAATTTCTTTCATGTCTCGAAGGTAAATCTTTCCACCAGCTAAGGTAGGCACAGTCCAGGCGCGAGAGGTTAAGACTTCTGACTCAGCTAGTACATCAAAACTATTAGGGTTAGCTTTGACAATTGCTAATTTACCGGCTTCATCCAGAACAATCATTTGTGTCCCTGCCATAATTAGGTTGGCCTTACCAAAACCTCGCTGTTGGTTAGTAACCTCTCCTGTCTTAACTGAAATAGCAGTTAAAAACGCTGGTCCATGGCCACTAGAAGCGTAGATAGTCTCATCGACTCGAACCGCTGACCCGTGTTGCACTCTTAACTTTTTGCTATACCATAATTCTTCTACCACTGTTTTGCCGTCCTGAAGGGACAAGTGAAGTGCTCGACTACCTGCATCATAGGCAGAGGAAATAAACAGGATATTATCTTTTCCCCAAATTGGGGTCGAAGCATGGATTTGATACTGGGTATTATGTCCATGTTGCCAAAATAAGCCTCCAGTATTAGGATCCAGTGCTGCTACCTTTTTCTCTACAAAAGCGATAAGTTGATCTTGACCATCCACATTAATGATAATGGGAGATGAATAAGAATTAATGAAATCTTGCGCCTTCCAAACAAGTTGTCCATTTTTCAGATTGAAAGCCATAACACCATGACCTTTACCACCGGCAAGAACAATTAATAATTCTTTGTAAGCTATTGGGCTAGAAGCATAGCCGCGATCACCTGGTTTTGCACCATATTCGTCCCATAAATTATGGGACCATATTTTTTGGCCATTGTTTTTATCTAGACAGGTTAGTTCAGTTCGAAAACCGATACTATAAATGTACTCCCCAACAATCAAGGGTGTAGAATGTGGGCCAGGTCCATATTGCTGATTAAATTCTCCCCAAGGTAGTGAAGTATAAGCATATTCCCAAATTGTTTTTCCTGTCTTAGCACTTAAGGCAATGACAACATCCTCACTTCCACGGCGAAACATTGTATATAAATTATCCTGATCAGCACAAATAGCCGAATATCCTTCTCCAAGTTGTCGTTTCCATAATTGTTTTGGTTTTTTCTCAGTCCAGTCCGTTTTTAGACCTTCTGAATCAACCTTAAAATTTCGATTAGGCCCACCCCACTGTAACCACTGCGAGTAACTTATCTTCGGACAAACATTTAAGCAGAGTAGCAGCAAGAATATTCTTTGAAACAATTGATAAAGATGATTTAGAGATTTAATTTTCATCGGAAGACTCCTTAGAGAAGATAATAAATAACCGTTTAAT
>JACLAC010021017.1_pt1 | contig 15546 bp, 16 predicted proteins | sample 8027881 | NCBI WGS metagenome assembly JACLAC01 (sample SAMN15725517, study PRJNA655200) | protist metagenome | isolation source: fluorescence activated cell sorting (FACS) single amplified genomes of... | place: Spain: Blaines Bay Microbial Observatory, Mediterranean Sea | collected 2016-01-19
AAGCCTGATTTAATGCATAAATATAAGCAAAAAAAATCAAAAAGTAAAAATCACAAACATGCTAACCCTGTCTATGCGGCGATGGTTCAAAGTCTAGACGAGAGTGTAGGGAGAGTTTTGAACAAATTAGAAGAAATGAGAGAGACTGAGAACACCATCGTCATCTTCACCGGTGATAATGGGGCTACGAATAATAAATATTGCGGAGGATTAAGGGGGGCAAAAGTCCATTCCCATGAGGGCGGTGTAAGAGAGCCCTTTTTTATCAAAGGGCCAGGGGTTCAGGCGGGTCTGTCATCTGATGTTCCTGTGATCGCAATGGACTTTTATCCAACGATACTGGATCTGATTGGAGTTCCACTTAAGCCAAATCAACATAAAGATGGGCTTAGTCTGAAACCATTGCTCCACGGTTCTGGTCAGATACGAGATCGATCATTATTTTGGCATTATCCGCACTATCATAAAGCCAAACCTAATCCTTATGGAGCGATTAGGAAAGAAAATTATAAACTGATAGAGAACTTTGATGATGGAAAACTAGAGTTGTATGACTTGAAAATCGATCCTCGTGAAAAAAACAATTTGATAAAAATGATGCCTGAGAAGTCAGAGGAATTGCTGGGGTATTTACATAAATGGCGATCGACTGTTGGCGCTCAGGAGATGATAAGGGTCGTCTTGAAATGAGTTATAATTCTGAATAATATCATACAGATATCAAGATTCAGGTTAAAAAGGGAAAACTAAGATGAGAATTAAAATGCAAATTTTATGCACAGCAATCGTATTGTGTAGTTTTGTTTCCGGGATTTCGGCACCAAAAGGTGAAGGGAAAGTGATTGGTGGCAATAAGTTATCCGGCAGCCGGCCCAATATCATAATGGTTCTTACCGATGACCAGGGGTACGCAGATATGGCCTGTAATGGTAACCCCGATCTTATCACACCTAACCTTGATAAGCTTCATAAACAATCTACTAGACTCGATCAATTTTATGGTGCACCCACTTGTGCTCCTTCTCGAGCTCAATTAATGACCGGTAATAACGAAGTATATGGTGGTATAACTCATACCATTTTGGAGCGTGATTTCCTCACTCTTGATGCTGTTCTTCTGCCTGAAACGCTAAAAAAGAGTGGCTATACTACAGGTATGTTTGGTAAATGGCATCTTGGTGACAAAAAGCCATATCGTCCTTATCAAAGAGGTTTTAACGAAGTTCTTCAGCATGGAGCTGGCGGTATCAGTCAGTTTTTTCCTATGACTTGTGCTGACTCTCCAGGGAATAATAACAATAGGCTCACTCTTCTGCACAATGAGAAGTTCGTTAAACCAAAAGGGTATTGTACCGATGTTTACTTTGATTACATGATGAAGTGGGCAGGAAATAAAGCTAAAGAAAACGTAACTATTCAGGTCAGTTGAGGCAAAAAAGCATGGCCTGAGATCGCGGATCGAATCCCTTCCAGAATATCTTGGTTATTTTTTCGTAACGTGGAAAGATAAGACCGGATTGATGCAAAAGTGTGAGCGCCTGAGATGGTCCTAAAGCAGCCAGATACTTTCTGCTGGACTTTCATCATGCGAACATCTTGCTCTGCGAGATTGTTCGTGAAAGGAATAGATGGGTCTTTTAGGAATGCGAGAAACTCAGCTCCATATACCCTCATCCGTCGTAGTAGGTTTTGTGATTTTGTCCTCTTTGGGCGACCTCTCTTCTTTATTGTTGGAGTTTCAAAAGGATTCTTGTTTTCGCCCTTCGTTAAGAAAACCCCAAAACGTCTTGCGTAGGACTTTATATCTCGCTCATCGAACCAGTTTTTGCACTCTTTCCGAAGATCTGCTTCCTTTTTCATTTCGTAGAGAAGATCGATCATCTTCTTGGCCCAATGCTGACCAAGGTTTTCATGAACATAACGCAGCTCTCTTATGACATGTGCGTTGCAGAGGCCGTGTTCACAGCGATACCCAAAGTATGTCTTCCAGCAGTCATGAATCAAACGACCATTGAAATCCTGCCAGATATCTGCGTCTTCCAATGCTTCTGCTCCTCTTCTCTCATGGACATAGTACTTGGTGACCGTTTGCGTGCAGGCAACGTGAAGCCAGTGGAGTTTGGACTTCACTCTGAATCCTGTTTCATCTGCATGGGTGCCAGCTCTCCCATTATTTGAGCCACATATTATGACAATATCTGAGCCGGATTTCTCCGGCCCAGACAACAGTCACCTCATCGCATTCTTCAAAGCTAGACGACTCAGCAGTGTTTTCCCCTCCTCTGTTTCAGTCAAACTCTTGACGGCCATCAACCACTGCACCGCTTGTCGGAATGGGTAGGCTTTCTTCACCATGACGATATCAATGGCATTGAAGTTTTTCTCACATTGAAAACAACGACCAATATTGATTTTAGGGTGGACTGAAGTATCGAGGCTACCACAAGTCGGGCACACGAAACGAAGTTTTAGGTCGTCTCTCCTCCAAGGGATCTCCAGAACGTGAATCACCTTATCAATGCTGATTTCGTTTCGGAGGGCCTTGAGGGTTTGCGGTGAGATACGCCCAGTCATGGCAACTCCGATGCGTGAACTTCTCTGACGACGTTGGCGCCGATGATTTTCTCTTCCTTGTTCACGGCTGCAAGCATCGATCTGAAGCACAAGCCATTGATCTTGCGGGGAACACCCTTTGTTGCATTAGCTATCAGCTGAAGGGCATCCTCTGTAAAGGTGTTCAGCTTTCCTCCGACACTGGACATGCGATGTGCAATATAGTCGATGGATTCAGTCATAATCATGGGTTTCAATTGAACCTTCAGGCATAGACGCTCCCTTAGATCGGTGAGTGATTCTGCCTGAAGCGTCTTTTCCAAGATAGGTTGACCACTGAGCAGTAGCTTCAGTCGACCCGACATCTCCGGGTTGCCACAAAGCAGTCTGAGGTCCGTCATAGAAGCGATGTCCATCAGTTGCGCTTCATCGATAAGGAGACACAGTGGACGGTTTCGTTTGGACAGCTGAGAGAAAACCTGTGCAAACATTCGATCCTTTCCCATACGAGGGTGTTCACCCAGTTGATGGAGAATAGCCCTCATCAACCCAGCGCCTTTGAGGCTGCCGAGGTGAAGATAGGTGACATCGTAAGGAGATTGCCATGCCTCCATCAATGCCGTCATCAAGGTCGTTTTTCCCAGTCCGGTTCTAGCACTCAGGAGAGCGATCTCTCCAAGCTCAGGAAAAAGCTGAAGATGTTCCAACATTGAGGTGAATGCTTGGCTGCGTTGGATAGCGCTGCATGGGATGGTTTCTGCGAATGGGTTGCTACGACAACCAAAGTGTTCAAAAATCACGGTGACTCCGTTATGAAAGTTTAGAAAGTTCAATAAGGAATTGCTGCAAAGATCCGGTCTCGCAACTTTTCCATGTGGTCTTTAGTTTTGCTACGGTCCAGTGCTGGGCTCCACCAAAGACCAGAGACAAGAGCTGCAGCTCATGATCGTCGAGGGTGGTGGGGTCGATGTCCACTTGTTGACAGACCCGTGTTACAAAAGTCTCTAGGCTCCAAGCTCGATGACCTTTATGTTCCGATATACATATACGGTCATGATGAGATATCGGAGCAGACTCTTTCTCCTGTTCCCGATTGTGATCGCGTATTTTTTCCAATACCTCCGAGTAATCCGTTGTATCTTCAGGAACGGGATTGGGGTCTGGAAAGCGTCGCTTGGAGCGGTCGTGACGAGTTGCGGTCCCAAGTTTTTTCTTTCCCGAGAGGTTGTAGACATCTAGGACCTCCGGAGCCATACCGAGCGGTCCTCGCAGCAGCACTTTGTCCCCTCGCCATTTGAGATCACAAGCGTATTGGATATTGTTGATGGACACATCGCAGAAGTCGGGGTTGACCTTCCGCTTCCACTGCTGCACAAAGGATTTTCTGACAACCTCGACATCTAAAGGGTGGACGGGTGCCAGCAGCCCCTTGAGGTACATCTCTCTGGGGGCCTGTTTTGTTTCACTATGGAGGTTGTAATGGTAGACCTCGTCGACGTAGATCGAAAAGAGCTCGTTCAGCCTTTGTAGAGTCAGCAAGGATTTTCCTTTGGTACAAAACTCGCTCTCGAACTGCATTTGGGCACTAAGAAAAAACCTTTCGATGATTCCCCCGCCTTGGGGATCGCGAACGGTCCGATGGATGAGATCGACCCCGAGGTCCAGGCATGCCCTAGATAACACCGGACTACGATAGACTTTGGCGTTGTCGAGGTATAGAGCTCGAGGTTTCCCGTGTTTCCCGAAGGCTGCCAGTAGTGAATTGACGAGAGCGTCCATATCACAGGTGAAGGCGTAGATGCCGACCACTAGAAACCGACTGTGAACGTCGATGAAAGCGGAAATCCACGTCTTCTGTGCCACCCCTAAGTCATCCAAGATGGTGGGGCCTTGGGAGAAGTCCCCAACCCACATGTCGTGAGTATGGGGGCAAGTCCAGCGTTTGCGTACAATTTTGCCTTCATAGCCCAACTTTTTCAGGGTTGCGCCATGTTGAGCGAGATGTCTCAGAAGAGTAGATGCAGGAATGGGGTCAAAGCCTTCACTTCGCAGGATCAAGTTGATCTGTGAATGGGAGCGAGCGGGGGCCTCGATCTTGAGTTGAATAGCTTTGTCGAGCGCTTGCTCTCTCCCTTTGCGAACGGAGCCCTCGTCGCTCCTCTGGGCAGGCTCAAAGCCCTGAATGCCTTTCTCGCGATAGGCCCTGAGCTTCCTCTTGAGGGTGGAGTAGCTATAACTTCTACGCTCGCCTTTTGGAGTGCAGAAGCTTTGCTTGGCGATCTCAAGCAAGATGGGTCGATCCTTTCGGTGGTCACCGGGAGGTCTGAACAAGACCGGGGCCATTACCCTTCCCCAGAAGAGAAGGTTTTCTTGTTGGTCTGGATTCACGGGTGCTCTTCTTTTGGTTGAAAGCCCTCAATTTATGAGTGATTCAGGAACCCCGTTGCGTTGCCGTTACAAATTATCCGACCAAGAATTGACCCATCAAAAATTGCCTTGCGAGGTTTAAGTTTTCACGGTACTCAGGCTCTTTCCATTGGAGCTCAGAGAACTCAAAGGTCTCCGTTTCAAGACCGGTTGCCATCTTGGGCTTCGCTGAGATGATCTGACTCATGGTCTCAGCCATACATTGAATCCAACGCCAGACACTGGTGTGGGCCAGCGCCACATTCTCCTTATCGTAGACTATTGGGATTGGGTTAGGCGCTTCATTGAGCGCCGTCTTTCGGTAGGGCCTCCGCTTCCGTTTTAGCACTTCAGAAGTCCTGTTGATGATCGTTGGCGTCGCAAAACGTTTGTTGGGTTTTAGAAAGGGTGGAAGGTGGCGAAAAGAACGACCGCACGCAGAACAGGCCCAGAGATAAACATGAACATGAAGTCGATGAATAAGGCGATCCTCAAAAAAGCGAATCAGTCGCCGGATCAACTGCCGGGGACGGAGGCAACCTCTTCCTTTTTTACAATACTTGCAAAACTTGGGACGATACTCGACTGCGTCCACTTTCTTGTTGTGGGCTTTTAAAAGCTGAGACATGGTCAAAATGAACCTCCTTTTGTGCGTGAAGATCGCTCAAAATAGAAAGGGGGCGGGACGGTGAACTTTCACCCCCTTTCTATTTGAACTTCAAAGGAGATAAGTTTATGGGCGGGATCCTTTTTTAACTCCTTTAGGGCGGGGTCAGCAGGGCCTCAATCTGGGGCACGAAATTCGAGAAAAAACGTTGGGTTTGATCTCAGATAAATTGAGGCAGGGCAATGAGGGCTTTCGAAGCAAGGGATTTATGAGAGCCACCAGACTGAATCATCTCGATCAAAGTCAACAACTCGTCTTGACTGAAGGTGCTGGTGGCAGACGATTCAATGCTAGCTTTGAGCAACTTGGACAATTCGATCACCGTATCCTCGTCCATTTTGACCATGAACAAAGGCTTCCCCATGGGTGAATTTTCTTTGAATGACTGCACCAATGCCGTTGGAGAGTAAAGGTTGAGGATGAATTCGACAGATTCGTCTTTGCTGCTTGGGGATGAGGCAAATATAGATGTTGTGAGTAGAAGTTTAGGCAGAAAAGGCGTCATGGCTAGTCTAGGAGGTATTATGGATCCACTCTATTCCAAAATTATTGTTAGCGCTAACTTCTTTATGCAAGAAATATTTAAGGTATTGTATAAAAACACCTTAGTTGCCAAAATACGGTTCAACTCGAACTCATCTTGATCATAAGAAATACGCCACGAAGCGCTTCTTCAGCTGAAACGTTTACTCCTCCACAGTTCATTTTGTGCTGTTTTGGGCATTGAGCTAGGGCTTGATCACCCTAAACCTAGACCCGTTGACGTCAATATCGCATCGGCGTACTTATAAAATATTAGCTTCAAAGTTTATCTTAACACTCTTACGATTGACCACCCAGCGAAGCAAGGACCGATGACACAAATACCCCCACTCCATGCGATCACCATTGTCAAAATAGCCTTGATCCTCAGCAGCATGGCGACAGTATAATCACCGCAGAGAAACAGAGAGTAAACATGAACTACAAAAGCAGCGTCATGACGCCAAAGGCTTGTGACCAATAACAATATTAAAAATGGCCACCATAAAAAAAAAAAGCCACCCCTTTGAAATGTCCTCACCACTTTTCAAAGGGATAGCTTTGATGCTTAAAACAATAAACCTAAATACTCAAATCACCTCAACGAGGCTGAGAAACGTACCTGAGATAAGGTTTCACTATTTTAAAACCCTCAGGGTATTTCTCTTTGGCTTCCTCGTTGGAAACAGCAGGCACGATGATGACATCTTCGCCATTTTTCCAGTTTGCAGGGGTGGCGACTTTGTGTTGTGCCGTCAGCTGCATAGAATCGACCACTCTCAAGATCTCTTCGAAATTACGGCCGGTTGTCATCGGATAAGTCAACATGAGTTTGATTTTCTTATCGGGGCCGATGATGAAAACGCTGCGGATGGTTTGGTTGTTTAGAGCTGTGCGACCTTCAACACTTCCCTCTTCATCGGCAGGCAACATGTTGTATAGTTTTGCTACATGCAGATCCGTATCTCCAATCATAGGGTAATTGACCGCTGCACCTTGTGTCTCTTCAATGTCTTTACTCCACTCAGCGTGGCTTGCTACGGGGTCCATGCTCAATCCGATAACTTTACAGTTTCTCTTGGTGAATTCGGGAACCAGCTTAGCCATGGTGCCGAGTTCAGTTGTACAAACTGGGGTGAAGTCTTTGGGGTGAGAAAACAGAATGGCCCAACCATCGCCAATCCAATCGTGAAAATCGATAGGACCGCTTGTCGTTTCAGCCTTAAAATTAGGCGCTTCGCTATTTATACTTAGTGTCATATTAGACTCCTTTACTATAGGGTTGATTGTTGTTAAAATTTAAAAACATGAATTTTATCAGAGGGGAAGAGCGCTCAATCGCAAACGGACGGTGTATTCACGACCATAGTAGCTAGCATCACCTGACCTCACGATTTATCTGTCCAAACATCACAAAGCTTCAGCCATCTCTTGAGACTAGGTGTAATTTTTTTCTGATTGTGCATGATCAAGTAAAATTTGCGATTGAAATTTCTTTTCGTGAACGGCAGCTCTACGAGGTCTCCCCTCTCAACCTCTTCATTGATCGACAGTGTCGATAGACAACTGATACCTATGTTATGCCTAACGGCACGTTTTATGGCATCCGTATCTTGTAATTCAAGCATGATGTTCAACTTGGGGATGAGCCCATGCATCGCCCGGTCAAAGGTTTGCCTGGTTCCCGATCCGGTTTCGCGGAGCACCCATTTTGCATTGAGAAGGTCATCTTCGTCCAAACCTTCCTTTGAAGCCAATTCGTGATCTGGGCTACAAAATAAATTGAGATGATCATCTCGCCATGGTTTAACCGTCAGTCGTGGGTGATTCACTTCTCCCTCGATCATCCCCATGTCAGCTTCGTAATTCAAAACTTGCTCGACAATCTTCTCGGTGTTATTCAACTCTAAAGACACCTTCGCTTCGGGATAGAGGTCTATGTATTCAGATACCATTTGTATCGTTAAAGAGCTACCAACGGTCATCGTTGCTCCGATTTTGATTTGGCTCAAGTCCTCATTGTTCAAAAGGCTATTCTCAATGTCACTAGCCTCAGCCATCAAGCCTTCCACTCGCGGCCTCAATTGAGTGCCCACATCGCTCAGCTGGAGCTTCTTGCCTATCCGATCGAACAACAAAACGTTGAGTTGACGTTCTAAATCTTTAAGGGCACTGCTTGCGGCGCTTTGGGAAAGGTAGAGTTCCTCTGCGGCCTTGGTCAGATTGCCGGTTTTTGCAATCGTGAGGAACACTTCTAACTGTCTAAAGGTGAACTGCATGGGGTTTTCTGAAGACCTGGTTATTCGTCCCAAAAATCGGTTGCGCTATGTACCACTTCCTTCACAAAGCCTTTGCGGATAACAAAATCACCAAAGTCTTCTGCTCCCTTTCTGTCTTTAGACCAATGTTCAATCAGCATGTCCGTGGCCGCCAGAATCTCTGCTGTGGTCGCATTTTCTAGGTATTGCTTAGGCACCCTGGTGCCAGCTCGATTACCGCCAATATACATATTGTAACGTCCGGGAGCTTTACCCACCAATCCCAGTTCCGCCAGCATGGCTCGACCACAACCATTAGGACAGCCTGCGATACGAGTGATCAAGTACTCATCACCCATACCGTGTTCAAGCAGCATCTTTTCAATGTTTCCAATAAACTCAGGCAAGTACCTCTCTGCCTCTGCCATAGCTAGCGGACAAGTCGGCAACGATACACACGCCATGGCTCGCTGACGCTGCTGTGTCTCATCTCCAATCAAGCCGTGATCCATGGTAATGGACTCTATCTCGGCTTTATCTTGTGCAGAGACTCCAGCTATGATCAAATTTTGGTTGGCTGTCAGCCTAAAGTCACCTTTGTGGACACGGGCGATCGCAGCTACGCCCTCTTTTGGCTTGCCCAATAAACGACCGTTTTCTATGAACAAGGTCAAATGGTTCAAGCCATCCTCACCCTCAATCCAACCGATTCGATCACCGCGTTCGGTCAATTGATATGGACGAGTAGCTTCAAAGGCATGGGACATGCGCCGTTCAACCTCAGCTTTGAAGTTTTCTAAACCAACGCGCTCGATCGTGTAGCGGGTTTTGGCATTTTTACGATCCACACGGTTGCCCCAATCTCGTTGCACCGTGACGATGGCTTCGGCACACTCCAGTAATTTCTCACTGGGAATATAGCCAAAGTCCCTCGCTATGGTTGGATAGGTTGCGTTAGTTTTATGGGTGAAGGACAAGCCGCCACCGACGACAACATTGAAACCCACAAGACGCTCTCCACTAGGATCAGCAACGGCCACAAAATTCATGTCGTTAGCGTGCATATCGATATCGTTGTGGGGAGGTATGATCACCGTGGTCTTGTATTTTCTAGGCAAATAATTTTCACCTAGAATAGGCTCATGGTCCTTAAAATCATCCTCCGTTGAGAAGTGTTTTTTCTCATCTAGCCATATTTCAGCATAGGCGCGGGTCTTTGGCAAAAGGTGCTCAGAAAGTCTTTTCGCACAATCATAAGCTTCGCGGTGTAATTGGGATTCCACAGGGTTTGAAGTGCACAGCACATTGCGGTTCACATCACCGGCCGTGGCGATAGAATCAAGACCAAGGTGGTGCAACCATTGGTGCATAGGCTTTACATTTTCTTTTAGCACGCCATGGAACTGGAAGGTTTGACGATTGGTTAGCCTAATACTGCCATAGTCCGTGCTCTCCGTTGCAAATTTATCAATACCGAGCCACTGCTTGGGCGTCATGATACCAGCAGGTAGACGACAACGCAACATCACATTTTTTCGAGCTTCAAGTTTGCGAGCGACAAGACCTGGACGAATATCACGATCGTCCTGGGCGTACATGCCATGAAACCGAATCAGTTGGAAATTGTCTCCACGAAAACCAGAACTCAATTTATCGTTGAGGTCAGCTGTGATGGTTCCCCTCAAGAAATTGCTCTCTTGCTTTAGGCGTTCATTGTCAGCAAGTTTGCCTTTGACCACCATTTCTGATTTGTTTTCAGCTTCTTTTTCGCTGTCAGCGACACCTTCTGCATCGACGAACACAGCGTCCATGCCTTTCAAGTCAGACTCTGATGCTTTCAGTTCGCTTGTTAAAATAGCTTCCATCGTCGTCATGTTTCCTCTTAATAAATATCCCGTTGATAACGATCGGATTCGCGCAGTTCGTTAAGATAATCGAGGGCATCATCTTCGTCCCTAGCTCCTACCCTCATGATCACTGCAAGAATGGCTTTTTCTACGTCTTTTGCCATTCTCGAAGCATCACCACAAACATAAATATGAGCGCCCTGCTCAAGCCAATCCCAGAACTGATCAGCTTGTTCAGATATTTTGTCTTGGACATATACTTTTTCCTTGCCATCCCTTGACCAAGCGAGGGAAACCTCATGGAGCAAGCCTTGGTCGCGAGCCTCAATCCATTCTGATTGGTAAAGAAAATCACCCCGATAATGACGGTTGCCAAAGATAAGCCAATTTTTGCCCTCAGCACCTTCAGCGCGACGTTGCTGCATGAAAGCCCTAAAAGGTGCGATACCGGTTCCAGGCCCAATCATGATGATGGGGGCGTCGCCATCGCTGGGCAAACGGAAACGTTCGTTGGGCTCGACAAAAACCTCTACTTCATCACCTTCTTCTAAACGATGACTCAACAATCCCGATGCACTGCCGTGATAGCTCTTCTCGTTGTGCACAATCTCAACTAAACCAACGCACAAGTGAACCTCAGCTCCGACCTCTTCTTGGGATGAAGCGATGGAGTACAAACGAGGACTTAGGGGTTTTAGACCATCGTACAACCGCTGCGCAGCCAACTGCTGGGGGTAGTCTTTAAACAAACCGACCGCAGGTGTCCACGATTGATACTCCTTGAACTTGTTTTTATCGGACAGCAGACTTTTTAAAGCCTCATGCTCACAACTGCTGGCGTAATCTTCTATAAATTTTGGCGTCAGTTGGTTCAAGTCACATTCTTTTGTTAAAGCTTTCCCGATCTCCGTCTGACCCGCTCGTCCCTCGATTTGCTCATCACCTGTCAAACCCATCAAACCAAGGATCTCGTTCACGAGCTCAGATGGATTGTTCGTGAAGACGCCCAAGGCATCTCCGACCTCGTACTTTAAGTCAGATTCATCCAGATCTATTTCTATGTGCATGACCATTCGACCAGAATCATCTGTCACAAGGGGATGATGAGCTAATAGCGTTGCCGTATAAGGATTTTGTTTGTCGTAGCGAGGCTCATGGACCAGTACCCCTTGAGGCTCTGGCACCAGAGAAACGCCCGTTTCCCCAGGCTGAGAACCCATTTCTACGGGGCTATGGGCGTGACTCTTGCCCCATAAAAATCCCGCTAAAAAAGACTGCTGATGCAACGACAAGTTGGTGACTTGGAGCATCAACTCATCAGGAATAGGCATGGCGTTGGTGCTGCTCATCCAGCTACAGCACTCATGGCCTGTTCTTTCACTTTAGCAACGGCCTTGTTTATCCACTCCTCAGCAGCGGTCTCAAAATCGACATCTGCATCCAACCTATCGAGGATTCGTTTGGCACCAAGCTTTTCTAACTGAGTGTCAAAATCAATGCCCGCCTGACAGAATTTTGGATAGGAGCTATCCCCCAGACCCAAAACCGCAAAGCTCAGCCCATCCAAAGCTGGTGCTTTTTTCCCAAACAAATAGCTGTGCAATGGCACACCTTCCTCTGGAGGCTCGCCATCACCTTGGGTGGATGTAGCTATAATGACCATGTCTTCTTTAGCGATTTGGCGCGCCTTGTAGCCACCCGCACTGACGAGTTTGACCTGAAGCGACTCCCCTTCCAGTTTCTCAACCAGTTGCTTAGCCAGACCAGCGGCATTGCCCGTTTGGGAGGCTGAGATCACCGTGATGTTGCCCGACGGCGCCGTTACGGCAACATCTGAATCAAGCGATGCTGTAGAAACCGACCCTGAATTCGCAGCTTGTGCGCCCCCTTGATTCACCAAAGGAACCGGCGACGCATCCATGACCCCAGCACCCTTAGCCTGAACCTTAGCCCACAGGTAACCAGACAGAAAAGACTGCTGAAGGGACGATAAATTGGCCACATGCTGCGCCAAATCATCGGGAATAGGCAAATTGGGGGTTGAATGGTTCATGAGTGAAAGTTATGCTTAAATCCTAATTTTCAGAGTTTGTTGTTTCGAGAATCCTGTGGATCCACATGTTAAAAAGTGCTGTTTTGACCTGCTATTGATAAAAATTATAGGGCTTTTTAAATTAGTAAAATTGATTATTTAGAATTTATATATCTACAAAACCGAACAATCTTGTCTTCAAGTCCTTTTTAAAGGCAAGATCATTTTCAACGTTTGTCAGGCCAAGTGAGGACATCTGAGCTTGGCCTGATTGCCATAGAGCTGACTTCCATAATATAAAACGCCATAGGCGCTCATGACAACAAAACTTTTTCTCGTCTCAAGTATCGTTTTTCTTAGCCATATATAATAAAAGTCGGCCTAAACCCCTTTGTAGACGATATCTCGTTGAACATGAACTCTAGATCAATTTATCTCTAAACCTTTAAACACACGTGATTTGCACTTGCGGAGTAACTTATGGGAAGATCTCTTCACAACACCATCAACAAAAAGAAGCTCAGGATCGAAGCTGAGGCTTGCCCAGAAAAACGTTACACCCTATCTTTTTACCGTTACCTCAAGATCGAAGATCCACAAGCCTTTAGGGACGAGCTCTACAGCCGCTGGGAAGCCTTCAAGGTGTTTGGGCGGATTTACGTTGCCCATGAGGGCATCAATGCACAACTCAGTGTGCCTCAAGTCCACTACGCTGCCTTTGAAAAAGACTGCCTAGAACGTTTTCCAAGCTTACACATCAAAAAAGCCGTTGAGGAGAACTCTGTTTCTTTTTCCATCTTAAAAATAAAGGTCAAAGAGAAGATCCTTGCCGATGGCCTGAGCGATGATTCCTTTGACGTCACCAATACCGGCCGTCACCTGAGTGCAAAGGAGTTCAATCAGGCTATGGATAAAGGCGACTCCATTGTGGTGGATCTGCGAAACCACTACGAGTCTGAAGTCGGCCATTTTAAAGGCGCCATCTGCCCGGATGTGGACACCTTTAGGGATGAGCTACCGCTGGTATTGGATATACTAAAGGACAAGAAAGATAAGAAACTACTGCTCTACTGCACAGGTGGCATACGCTGTGAAAAGGCATCCGCCTACTTTAAACACAAAGGCTTTCAGGACGTCAATCAGTTGGAGGGTGGCATCATCCACTACAAAGAACAGATCGACAACGAAGGCCTCGAAAACAAATACATCGGCAAGAACTTTGTCTTTGATCACCGCATGGGCGAGAGGATCTCCGATGATGTTATCGCAACATGTCACCAGTGCGAAGAACCCTGCGACACCCATGTCAACTGCGCCAACGACGCCTGTCACTTGCTCTTCATACAGTGTCCATCGTGCAGTGAGAAATTTCATGGCTGCTGCTCGAAGACCTGTGCAGACATGATTCAATTGCCCGAAGATGAACAAAAAAAACTGCGCAAAGAAGGGTTCTTTCCAGCCAAAACCAAAAATAGGCTTAGGCCAAAATTGAAAGAGCACCTAGAAGCCCATGGTCTAGAAAAGGAATGATGCTCGAGTTTACAATCGAAGCTCATCCGCAGACATCTTCCTGATGTCGAGAAAGCTCCCACTGGGCTGAGATTTGAGGCTAGCCAATACGGGCCACAACTGTGCTCCGGCCTCGTCCGCTTGGGGCATGGCCTCGGTCCCCCGAGCTTTTCTCAAACGCTCAACGGAGGGGCAAACCTCTGGCGAGACCTCATCGCACAGGGTGTCCTGCATGGCTGTGTCGATGAGCCCCGGCGCAAAAGAGGTGAAGTGGGTGCTCGGTCGCTCACTGGCCCAGAGCTTGACCAACATGTTGAGGGTGGCCTTAGAAAGAGAGTAACCGCCCCAACCGGCATTGCCATTCACCGATGCACCCGAAGAGATCATCACCAACTGTGAGATCTCTGACACACAACGGAATAAACATTGGCAGAGCACTTGATTGGACCATAAATTGATATCCATGGAAGCTTTCAGATCTTCCAGCTTCGCTTGGTTCAAGGGCGAGATCACCCCCAACCGACCGGCGTTCAAGATAACGAGGTCGAGCCTAGGCAGCCCCGACAACAAGGACCTCATACACGCTTCGATTTGCTCAAAGTCAGACAAGTCCAAATGGGCAAAGCCGTCCAGCCCAATGGGACAGTCGCGGCGGCTGACACCATAAACCCTGTCGCCTTGAGCCTTAGCCGCTTTAGCGAAACCAAGCCCCAAGCCAGAACTCACTCCGGTGATCAAGACGTTCAATAGAAAATCCTCCAGTGTAAAGCCAAAATTGTAACCATAGCGCACACTGCGATACTTACAAAAATCTGGCTGATAAACGACTAACGGTCATTTTGGACAATTGACGAAGACTTCTATAAACCTAATGGGATTTATAGGAAACAAGGGAGCGTCCCTATTTGTCGAACACCTTTTTAAAACCATGCTGAACCTCACGTCATACCTCAGCTGTTGTTGCCTTTTTCTTGGGGTTTTGATGGCTGAGGATCAGGTGCGGCAAAAAACCGTATGGTGCCTTGGGGACTCCCTGACGGCCGGCTATGGCGTTGCCCCAAACCAGGCTTATCCGGCCCTGCTCGAGCAGCGATGTAAAGAAAACAACCACCAAGTTCGCGTCTTCAACGCTGGACTGTCGGGCTCCACCACCGCCAGTGCCATGGAGCGTTACCTTTGGCTGAAGCGCTCACGGGACCTTCCCGATATCCTATTGCTCGCCTTGGGGGCCAACGACGGCTTGAGGGGACAATCCACCGCCCAAGCCAAGGTCAACCTTTCACAAGTCATTCAAAGGGCTCAAGGGGACGGGGTTCAAGTCTTGTTGGCCGGTATGCAAATCCCCAGCAATTACGGCGAGGACTATGCCAACAGCTTCAAAAAGCTGTTCACGGATCTGGCTGCTGAGCACAAACTCCCCTCCATCCCCTTCTTGCTCGAGGGCATCGCCCTAGAGCCAAAGTTCAATTTGCCCGATGGCATCCACCCCAATGCAAAGGGCCACATCAAGATCGCCGCAACCGTATACAAACACTTGGAACCGCTTCTTCAAGATGAGTGAAAACGCCATCGAATTCAAGGCCGTCTGCAAAGCTTACGACCACCCTTCGGGCACCGTGGAGGTTCTCAAAGACTGTGACCTCATGGTTCGCGGCGGCCAACGCATCGGCATCCTCGGCCCGTCTGGATCGGGCAAATCGACGCTGTTGTCCATCGCCAGCGGCCTAGCGTTACCCGAAGGCGGCCAGGTCA
>JACLAC010007929.1_pt1 | contig 15529 bp, 9 predicted proteins | sample 8027881 | NCBI WGS metagenome assembly JACLAC01 (sample SAMN15725517, study PRJNA655200) | protist metagenome | isolation source: fluorescence activated cell sorting (FACS) single amplified genomes of... | place: Spain: Blaines Bay Microbial Observatory, Mediterranean Sea | collected 2016-01-19
TAAACTGGTTTTGACAATTTTGTGTTGCTTCTTGCCTTCCGCAGTTTGGGCTGAAGATCAACGCCCCAATATCATCTACATCATGGCTGATGATCTCGGATATGGAGATCTGTCCTGCTTTGGACAAGCGAAGTTCAAGACACCGAATCTTGACCGAATGGCGGCGGAGGGTGTCACCTTTACCGACTATTACGCGGGATCAACCGTCTGCGCTCCAACCCGCTGCGTCTTGATGACAGGTCTTCATACAGGGCATGCGTTCGTCCGCGGCAACCGAGAGGTGACTCCTGAGGGCCAGGCACCAATGCCTGCCGATATTGTGACGCTGCCGCGTCGGCTCAAAGACGCAGGGTATACGACGGGAATGTTTGGAAAATGGGGCCTCGGTGCCCCCGGCTCCGACAGCGACCCGGCCGAGCACTTTGATGAATTCTACGGGTACAACTGTCAGCGTCAGGCGCATACGTTCTACCCCACTCACCTCTGGAAGAACAAAGAAAAAATTCTCCTGGACGGAAACACCTATTCGGCTGACCTGATTCACGAACAACTCTTGAATTTTGTGCGACAGAACCGGGACAAGCCGTTTTTCGCCTACGTTCCGGTCACCATTCCACACGCCGCGATGCACGTTCCCGAGGAAGATCACGCGCCCTGGCGGAAGAAGTGGCCACAATTCGAAAACAAGATCGGCAAGTACAAGGGGCCTCTGGTTACCAATCCGGTCGCGGCGTTCGCCGGGATGGTGACGCGGATGGATCGTCAGGTGGGGCAACTGTTTGAACTGCTGAAGGAACTGGGAATTGATGACAACACGCTGGTGTCCTTCACAAGTGATAATGGACCCCATATGGAAGGAGGGCACGACCCTCGTTTCTTTGACTCCAATGGTCCACTTCGGGGACACAAGCGGGATTTGTACGAGGGAGGCATTCGCGTTCCTTTCATCGCCCGCTGGCCCGGAAAAATCAAACCTGGCACCACCAATGACCTGCCGGTTGCAATGTGGGACGTTGTGCCAACCTGTCTGGAAATTGCTGGCGTCAAGGCACCCGCTGGTATCGACGGCATCAGTTATCTTCCCGCTTTACTGGGTGAAATGGATCGTCAGGTCAAGCATCCCTACCTCTACTGGGCCTTCTATGAGCGAGGTGGAAAACAAGCCGTCCGGTGGGGCAAATGGAAAGGCGTCCGCAACAACGTTGGCAAGAATCCGGGTTCGACCCTCGAGCTCTATGACCTGTCCCGCGATATCGGTGAAACCGCAAACCTTGCCGAACAGAATCCGAAAATTGTTCAACAACTCGATGCCTTCATGGTCGACGCCTACACACCCTCGCCCCTGTGGTCGTTCGGAGGCCGTAAAAAGAACAAATGAGCGACCTCTGGCTGCCGCTCGATCGTATCAATCCGAAACCAAGGCAGTCCGTCATGAGCCCTGAACGAAACCTTCCTCAAAGCAAAAGTTCTGATCTGGAATCGGTGCAGAACTCGCGGTTCAGGCCACCTCAGAGCCCTCCGGCGGCAAAGTCCAATCACCTCCTTTCCTCCAAGGCGGCTCGATCCCTCCTCCGGAGTTTTCTGGGTTGGGTCGGCGTCCCCGGACTCATCGGCGCCGGCTGGGGTTGGATGATCGGCAGGGGCGACTGGCGGGCGCCACTGGTGATCGGTGGTGTTGGAATTGTCCTGGGAACCCTGGGATTTGTTGTGACGAACGTCCTGCACCGTGCCCTGAAGGTGGACAAATCAAGAACAAATTATCTTGGCATCGTTGGGGCATTGGTGGGATCCGTGCTGGGCGCCTACATCGGCGCAGTAACGAATCTGGGCCGGCCCATGATCGCCCTATTCAATCCCGACCTCCCGGAAATGGATTTCCTGGTGTCCTTTGGCGCGATCGGAGGTTTTTTTATTGGTGCCGTCGCGGGCGCATGCTTGCTCCCTGCAACGATCACGCTGTTGGTGTACATCAAGGCGCGCATCATGGACTCCAAGGACTCCGGGGTCGACCCGCAAACCACAACCTTGACCGCTGGCGATTTGAGAAATTATAACTCCGGGACTCAATCGGACGCCTGTTTTTATGACGCGCCGGACTTTGATTACGAACCGACGTTGAATCACCTCAAAACCGTTGATGGACTGATCCTCCAATCGCACAGCATTGACCCCTCCGATCGCACGGCCATTGATCGGGAACGCAGCCAGATCTGGGAGATGCGTTTTCACTACGATGGATACGACTTTCTCGTGGAGACAAATCATCACGGCACGACCACTAACTTTTATACCTGCAGTGCAAACGTCCCCCATGATGTCCTGCTGGATCTTCTTGAGATTTTTGGACAGATTGGGCCCCTCAAATGGAATTAATCAACACGAGGACGTGGCGCACCAGGCGTTTGAGGGTCCGAATCGATTGCAGGCAGGACTGGCTCCACCCCCTGTGTGTCAGCAAACCATGGACGGATTGCCGACTCGCTCGCCCACGATCGACCCCTGATGGGATTCACGATCCTTTCGAGTACCAGATTCCCGTCTATAATCATGATCGCTGCGGTTTTGCCGTCCAGCGTGGTCAACGTCACCTTGCCCCACAAGCAATCCTTGCAGAACACCCACAACCATTCGCTTCATAGTTCCTCGGTGGAGATATTTCGATGAAGGCTGTCAATGTCATGAAGGCGTTTCCATTATTGCTGTTATCCCTGCACCCCTGCATGGCCCAGAACTGGGGCTCATGGCGTGGTCCAACCAGCAACGGGATCTCGACAGAGAAGAATGTTCCAACGGAATGGTCCACCGACAAGAATGTGGCGTGGCGAGTTGCGTTGCCGGGACCCGCCGGATCAACGCCGGTCGTTTGGGGCAAACAGATCTTTCTGACAACGACCAGGGAAAACAGCCTGCTGCTCATGTGCTTCGGTACCGACGGAAAGCAGCAATGGGAACAAGTCATCGGCCAGGGCAACAAGGCGGCACGTGGTGATGAGGGTAATTCCGCATCGGCTTCGCCAATCACCGATGGAGAACATGTTTGGGCCTTCATCGGAACAGGGCAACTCGCTTGCTTCACAGTATCCGGTGATCCCGTTTGGGATGCTAATCTGCAAGAGAGGTACGGAAAGTTCAAGATCGCCTTTGGCATGTCTGCAACGCCTGTACTGTATGACGGCCGGCTGTTTGTTCAGCTGATCCATGGTGACGGCAACGCCAGTACCCAGGAAGCGGTCGTCGTGGCAATGGACGCGGCGACCGGCAAACACCTCTGGAAGGTGGACCGGGTGACGGGTGCCTCGAACGAAAACGAACATTCTTACGCATCACCGATGCTCTATTCGTTCGGTGGGACGACCTACCTGATTACCCACGGTGCGGACTACACAATTGCCTATTCTCTGGAAGACGGGAAGGAGCGGTGGAGACTGGGCGGCCTCAATCCACAAGGCAACAGTTACCACCCTACGCTGCGATTCGTTTCTTCACCCGCGGCTGCTGAGGGGATCGTGATTTGCCCCACCGCAAAAAACGGCCCGGTGTTCGCGTTGGATGCGAACAAAACGGGCGACCTGACCGACAGTGATGCGATCCTCTGGATTCGAGACAACCACACGCCCGATGTCCCCTCACCCTTGATTCATGAAGGTCTGATTTACCTGTGTCGCGAAAACGGGATGCTACTCGTTTTGGAGCAGGACACGGGCAAAGAGGTTTACATGGAACGAACGCACAGCCACCGGCATCGTGCCTCACCGGTGCTTGCAAACGGCAATCTCTATTTGACCGCGCGGGACGGAAAGATCACCGTTGTCAAAACCGGGCGTGCGTTTGAGATCATCGCCCAGAACGATACCAACGAAACGATGTCAGCCTCGCCAGTCATTTCAAATGGTACGATCTATCTGCGCACCTTTGATGCACTGTGGGCGATTCGCGCCGAGTGACCCGGGGTTGGATCCCTGCCAAGGTTGCAGACGCGTGCTCGCAACCCAATCGTTTGTCGACCCAAAGAAGCGCACGCGTGATAAGATCCCGGGGCAGCGGACTGAACTCGCCCCCCCAACAATCGCAGGGTAAAACCGTTGTGAAGATTCAACTGATCGCCGTTGCTGGAATGCTTCTTTTGACCCCCCCAATTCTGGCTCAGTCGCAAAATGGAGTGGAATCGCCCTTGAATTCAAAAACAGCAACTCAGTGGGCAGAGCTGGTCATGAAGGGAGTCGATACCGAATTCCCGAACAAGCTCTCACTCGTCTATTCCAACGAGCAACAAATCAAGCGACCTCGCGCACTATTCCCGGCGTTCTACGGATGTTTTGATTGGCATAGCAGTGTGCATGGACATTGGGTCCTGGTGCGATTGATCAAGGAATATCCGTCGATTGAATCCGCCGCGCGCGTGAGGAAGGTGCTCGCTCGGCACCTGACTGCCGAGAACCTTGCCCAGGAATCCCGATTCTTCGCCGCGGAGGAACAGAAAACTTTTGAACGCATGTATGGCTGGGCGTGGCTGCTGCGTTTGATCATCGAGCTGGAAACCTGGGACGATACCGAAGGAAATCAGTGGCGCGCCAATTTGAAACCGCTTGAATCCGTTCTCGTTCAACGCATCGAAGATTACCTGCCGAAGTTGAGCTATCCGATTCGAATCGGGCAACACACCGATACGGCATTCGCGCTGGGACAGATTCTGGACTACGCGGACGCTACCGATCGCGATGAACTGCGGACCCTGGTCGAAAAACGGGCAAAAGCTTTTTATCTTGCGGATGTTGCGTATCCTGTTCACTACGAACCCTCGGGGCACGATTTCTTCTCGTCCTGCTGGAACGAGGCAGATTTGATGCGCCGCGTCTTGCCAAAGGAGCAGTTTGAGGGTTGGCTCGCCCGATTTGTTCCCCACCTTGAGCGACAATTGTCTGATGGTACCGTCGAACCGGTGAATGTCAGCGACGTCAGTGATCCGAAAATTGTCCATCTGGCCGGGCTTAATCTGAACCGTGCCTGGTGTCTACAGTCCATTGCGGCCAGTCTGAGCAGTCAACACGCCCTCCGCAAACCGTTGGAAGCAAGTGCCAAAGCTCATCTCAACACAGGGCTCGGGTACATCAACAGTGGTCATTACGAAGGGGATCACTGGCTGGCAACCTTTGGCTTGTATGCCGTTGAACGTATCGCGGTCCCACGAACGTCCAGATAGCACCCTCTTTGCATGGTTCTTCCGACGACCGTTTTGCCCCCTGACACGTACGCACCGAACTTCGCAAATGCTTGAACGATGACCGTCACAGGGACGGTTTTCCGAACCAATGATAGCGTCATTCCCAAACTGCATGAGTCAGCTTCAAGCCCATCATGTCGAACCCTTATCCAAAGAACTTGTCCCAGCAATCGCCGCATGTGTTAGAGATTAACAGCTCCCTGTCTCCTGCTGAGAAGTCTGGAAATTTATCACTAATTGATTCTGTTGTTTCCTATTCTTGTAAATGCTTTTCTTCCCATGCGTATTAACGTTTGGCGATGTCAGCGTTTACCATGAATGTTTGTGAGTAGTCGCACCAGTTACACTTGCAAAGAAGATCTGTCATTGGACTGTCATTCACTGTTTGTCTCCTGGGGCTCTGGGGATTGCCTTGAAATTCTTTGCAGAACAGGGTCGGAAAGTGGCTCGTAGAGCTCAGCACGGCGTTGTTGGAAATTGCGACTATGGCTTCGCCGCTGGCGGATCCGTTTCAAATCAAGGGTCCCCGAGATATACGACTCGGTCCTGTCTGCCGCCTGGGCGACGATACGGCTCGGGTGGTCTGCGATCATTGTTCCACTTCCGTACGCTTGATTGGTTGTGATCATGGCAACGTGACTTTGAAACATGACGGATTTGACAATGAAGTCTTCGACTTTGCCCCCCCGGCCATTGATCCAGACCAGAACTTCAGCACCTTTGAGAGACAGGATCCGTGGGGGCTCCGGAAACCAACCGTCATAGCAGGTCATGATCCCGACCTTACCGAAGTCGAGGTCGAACACAGGCAACGACATCCCTTTCTCCATCGTCCATTCCGGATCGTTCTTGATAAACCACATGCGGTCCTTCCCGCTGGGTGGACTTGAATAGGGTGGATCGCCTTCGTAATGATCAACCGCCGCGTGCGTCTTGTGGTATTTTCCAATGATCTTTCCATTGCGTCCGAACAGCAGCGCCGTATTGGCATAGGAATCATCCCCGTGAACTTCCCAACAGCCCACGATCACGTAGATGCGTTGGCGCGCAGCCGCAGCAGCGATCTTGTTCGTCGCGGAACCCGGCACCGGAATGCGACCCAGGACATATTCGGGGAACACAACCAGTTGGACACCATCTTTTCCCGCGCGATCAATGTAAGGCACCAAATCGTCGGTGGGATCATAACCGTCCCGTGGGACGTCGCCCTTGTCGTAACCGCTGATTTGAACCGCAGCCACCTTGACCGTCTCAGGCCTCGGCAGGTCAGGCGACTCACCCTCGGCAGTGCTGGCAGTGACCACGAGAACACCGATCATTCGCAACGCGTTCATAGGGAAGGAAACCAATTTAAGTCCTTTCGAAAGGAAGCACCGACAGGGGAAGGGACGTTCCAATTTAATACAGCGGTTGGCCTGGTTCGATCGACTTTTTGGGGATTTCATGTGGCTGGATCGATAACGGCCCGAAACGCGATCAAAACAGATGCACCCGACGAACCAACGCGATCAATCAGGCTCCCTCAGTCAAGCGGAAAAGCAGGCCATCAACCGTCGCCAGCTTTGTGCTTCAGCTTCGTAGGAGAACTGTTTTCTTAACCCCACCGTTGCGTCCACCAATTGCCTGTAAAACGCAGCATCGCTTTCCGCTTTCCACAACAGGTCTGCGAGCTGATTCGGGTTTCCTACGTCAAAAAGTCCGGGATAACCACTACTCAGGATTCCAATCGCCGCATCAATCCGCGTCGACACAATAGGGACACCGCACACCGATGCCTCGGAAAACACACTCGGTCCTCCTTCCTGCCGAGAGGTCAAGACCGTTAAATGGCTCGCCGCGAGGGTTTCTCTTGCCTGCGCGTGCGGTACAGCACCCCTCCACTCGTAACGATCACACTCCTGAGTCCACTTCAAGGCAAGCGACTCCCAACGTTCTGAGGTAGCTCCACCCAGGTGCAAAATCCTGATCCTCGACTCAACCGGAAGCAATTGTGCAGCCTTGGCGATCAGAAACGGGTCCTTCACTTCCCGCAAGTGAGCCAGAACCGCGATCTGAAAATGATTCGGATCCGGCGCCGGTGGATCTGGAACCGGACTGCTGGATTGAAAAATGACGGAACATTTATGACGGAGAGTGGAAGGCAGCAACTTCAAACCTTCCGGCTCCAGGAGAACGATGCGATCCGCCAGCTCCAGGCTCTGGAGGACCATTTCGTGGCGTTCGGTCCCGCTCTTAAAATCACTCTGTAAGTCGGTGCCCGTCAATGCCACAACCACAGGGCGACCCGCAGAAGCTTCCCGGTACGCTTTTACAACTGCATGGCTGCGGCGTGCGTGCAATGCAATCAGCAGATCACAGTCATCCGCAATCGCGGCATCAAACTCGGAAGGATCCAGCACGGTCACCGGATGATCCAACCGTCGCAGGATATCGGCCCAGCGAAGCGCGGTAATCCAGTTGCCGCGAGTCGTGCCTCTTGGCAACGGTACGTAAATGATGACCTTCATGTTGTTATTACCCCAGCGACCTATCCTAACACGAATGGTTGGAGTCGCGGAGATCAGTCTTGCAGCAACGCACCGTTGAACGCGCCGCGTCACACTCGCTTATCGCAGATCGAAACGTGTCCAACGATCATTTTGGCCGGACTCTGGCGAGGTGACCGAGGCGTCATTCAACAACAGGTACCACCATCGGCACTCGTTGCAGGTCACTGGTTTATCCACGACTTGGGAAGGCGACGCGTGACAGGAAACCATTGAGATTCAAAGAGCACATACTCCAAAATATATGAAAAGTACGCCGATGATAATTCCCGCTATCGACTTGAATCGCAGGAAGGTCAGGACTCCGCTGCTGTCCTCGGAAAACAATGAATCAACTAAGCCCCGATAGACGCGTGGGAATAGTAAAAGCAATACCGTACTCAGCCCGACAAACGCAAAGCCAACGAACGACAGGACATCGGCCAGTCCACTGTCCTCTGAAGATCCCGCCCATATCGACGTCAACCCGACGAGCAAGACAACGGTGCCCAATATCCGCAACCCGCCATTGTTACGTGACATCGCCCTGAACCAACGCAGGGATGGCACCGGCGCCACGAGGGTGTAACCGCGAACGCATACAAAAAGCACTCCCAACGCGATACTCACGATTCCAACGGCATTCATGATCGATTACCCGTCGCAAGAACTTGATTCAGGACATCGGTTGCCATGGCCACTCTCCTCATAAGTTGGATTCACCGAAGCGATTGGCCAACGGGGTTCGACGCTGCACTGGATGCACCCCCTGCCGGTCTGGCGTCGCAATTCACCCGCACGAAGGTGCTTCTCCATTCGTCGTTCTCTTGCCAGTTCATCGAACAACTTTTCCAGATACCACACCTGTTGCGTTAACTGCTTGTGCTGCTCATGCCTTATTCCCGGGTAAACGACGCTCAGGAAACTCTAGCGTAGTCTTGTGCTCACAATTAGACAAACCGAGGCAGCGAGGAACCTCGGCAAAGTGCTGCCGGTGATTTACACCGACGCGTTTGAACCGTTCGCCTGCCCCTGCCCGCGATCCTGCCCAAGAGTCCTTACACCACACCCACATAATCATTGAGCCGGGTGAAATACAAACCGTGTTCGACAACGTTGTTCCCGGTGAGTACATGCCAGTGTTTCGCGTAACTCTCCAATTGGGGTCTGTAAAACTCGCAAGCGTCGGATAGATCGGCCCGGGAAATATCGTCGGTTTTGTAATCGACAATGACCCACCCCGACGCATCCTCGAAAACCAGGTCAATCAGCCCACGGGTGAGCACCTGCTGGCCTGATTCTGAATTCGCGATCGATTCAAAAGGCAGTTCCGTGAAATAGCGGGCGGACGCCTTCGCCCGCGCCCAGATGTCGGACTGGGTTACCGACACCACGGTTTCCACCAGTTCATCGATGCGCGCAGCGCCAATTTCAAACTCCCGGGCGATCAGACGCGCTGCAGGCAACAAATCAGTCCCATCGTTCTTGGCAGCAAGATCCAGCAGTTGGTGGACTGCCGATCCCCATCGGTAGCCGTATTCTCCTGATGCGCCCCAGTTTGGGCGCTCCGTCCTGCTGAGCGATTCATCCTTGGCGCTGAGAATGGAATAGCTTGCCGTCGCCGCCTGCAGCCAACGCTCCGCAATCGCACCAGCACCCGATTCAGACTCCGAAACTACCGACTTACCCTCTGGGAAAATCTCTGCAGGTGATCCACAAGGATCAGCTTCACCGTGGCTCAAGCCCGTGCTGGCGGAGACGACAAGTTCCGGAACCTCCTCCAGGTAGCCGTGGAGCCCTGACCAGTTGGAATCACTCTTGCCGACCGAAACCACCATCATGCAGGCAGCACGGGTTGTTGCGACATACAGCAGACGATCGGCCTCTGCAGCGAGGAATCGCCGCTCTTCCTTTTCGAATTCTGTCCAACCCGGTGGATTGGCGATTCGCTGAACGCCCCATTTACCCACCTTTGTCGTGATACTCATGTAACCCGCAGACAGCTCACCGGTGCGATCGATATGGCATTCGGGCGATCCGCGATAGGGAGCGGATGTATCAGCTAGAAAAACAACCGGCGCTTGTAAGCCCTTTGCTTTATGAAGATTCATGACCCGCACCACATCCTGATCAGGCGACAGGGCAGTACAACCTTCGCTCTCACCGAGTTGATCAAAGCGGTCAATCAAGTCCGCCGCACAGTCAAACTCTGCACTTTGGCTCCGCAACACTTCGATCGCTTTCAGGAAAACTCCCAAGGCAAGGTCACCTTCTCGCTGGGCGGCAGTCACCGCCAGCAATCCCAAATCGCTGGCAATCCGCTGAATCGCAACTGGGAACGGCATGCTCCGCAGCCAGACTCGATAGCGACTGATGCGTTGGTGCACCTCTTCCATGCGTTTTTTCAAGTCTTCATCAAGCTCGTTGGGTACTCTGCCGGTCGGGCTGAACCGACCTCCCGCGCGTTTGTACTTGTACAACTCAGCATCGCTGAAACCAAACAGCCTGTGCCGAAGAATCGCGAGAAAATGGACTGGATGTCGGGGATCGTCAATGCATCGCAGACAATCGACCAGGACTTCCAGTTGCTCGACACCGGCGTACGCGTTGCCTCCGGTCACCTCGCAGGGAATTGAATACGCATCCAACGCCTGACTGAAGACGTCGATGTGCTTTTTTCCCCTCGGGATGATCAGAAAATCTCTTGCCTGAACCGTTGGCGGTCTCCCCAGTTCAAGCTCGCGTTCGCTTCGGGGAACCGTCATTCCCGAATCGATGGCATGTCTGATGAAACGGGCAATCGACTCCGCTTCATTACGAGTCGTATCGACGATTTTGGACTCAACAGCAAACGGCAACCTCCATACCCCCGCGAGCTCACCATCCAGCCGATCCACACGCCCTTGCACCATGTGTTCGGCCGCCGTGGTGTACGAATCAGCCTCATCAAGGAATTTATCGCCGTATACCCGGTTATTCCATGTCAGCAGCTCCCCCCGGGAACGGAAGTTCTTGACCAACGACAAAACTTCGCCACCGGACGCTTCGAAAATCCGTTTCACCCGGTTATAGGTGACAATATCACCCCGACGAAACCGATAGATTGACTGCTTGGGGTCCCCAACGAGAAACAAAGCGCCGGGCCGGGGTGCACAGTGGTCCCACCGCTGTTCGGTCACGTTCTCCGAGGTGAGGTACAGAATCAATTCCGCCTGTATCGGATCGGTATCCTGGAACTCATCAACCAGCACGTGCGTGTATCTTTGCTGAAAGTAACGACGGAGCTGCGGCTGGGATTTCAATCCGGTCGCTACGGTCTGCAACAGGTCGGTAAAATCATGCCCGCCGTCTTCCTGTTTCAGGGACACGTAGATATTGACGGCCCGCCTGACGAACTGCAACACAATTGCGTAACGTTTCCGATGCCACCAATCCAGTGCCTCCACGACGGTTCGTTCGCGAAATTCCCGCCATCTTGTCTGTTCATCCTTTGCAGTCTGGTTGTCATGCCACTGTTTCTGAACAACGTTCACGGTAGCATCGAATTTCTCGAGCAGTCGGAAACACGCTCCCATCTCTTCCCAGCCTCTTTCGCTGCGCCGCACGATGTCCTCATAACGGGACATCAACTTGTCATTGCCACGGTGAGTCGGGAAAAGTGGGATCAAGGTTTCCATCTCGCTGATGTACACCTGCATTTCCTGTCGCAGTTGTTCGAAGTCAAATGATTCGAGATCTCCACAGGGCCAATCGTCCACATCCCGATATTTGATGAAATTCTGAAAACAGGTCTTCAAATCATTACGTTCGAGTCCAAGGGTGCCAATTTCATCGATGAGTGGATCGTTCGCTTTGCATAGCTGGTCGATGTTGGATTGCCAGGCGCGCTCCTGCAGGCGCTCACCATCTTCGTCGCTTAATTCCTTGAACGACGGATCGATGTCAAATTCAACAGGACGTTCGCGTAACAGGGCAGCGCAGAAACTGTGAATCGTACTGACGCAGGCTCGGCCGACATGATCACTTGCTGACTGAAGCCTGAGGTACATCTCGGACTCCGCCGGCGTCTTTTCCTCGGCAAGCTCCGCTGCCCGTTTGCGTATCTCACTCTGAAAACGTTCACGCAACTCTGCAGCCGCTTTACGAGTAAACGTTACGGCCACCAGCGATTCGATTTTGCAGGCACCACTTCCGACCAGATTCACCATCCGATCAACGATGCTGGAGGTCTTGCCAGTTCCCGCCGCGGCCTCAACCATGATATTCAGATGATGTTCATTCCGGATACGTTGACGATTCGCGGTATCACGCGCCTCGTCATCCCTTTCGTCATGTCGACTCATCGTTCCCCTCCCTCGGTCGCAAGGTTGCGAAGCCGTCGCCAAGGATCCAGAACGACATTGCGATCCTGGCCTGATTTAAAGGATGAAATCGACGTCACCACCTCGGGATCACCACAGACTGGCTGATAATCGCAGAAGTTACAGTCCACGGGATCCGTGGTCGCGATAAACGCGCCATCCCCAATCAGGTCGCTGATCCACCGCAGGACATCGTCTCCCGATGCCAACTCCGCGTGGGTCCATTGAAGCCTCAGTCCATCGGTCTGAGGACTGGGGAAGAAATAGCCGAAGGAGGTGACGGCATGCTCGTCACCCCCGCATTGTTTGATTCGGTGACGCAACATGCCGAGATAGAGGTACGGCTGGAGCTTGCGCCCCTGCTTGAAGGGCTCGTCCTTGGAGAATCCAAAACTGGACCCGGATTTGTAATCCCAGATCGCATAGGTTTCGCTGCCATCGGTCATCAGTCGGTCGATACGATCAAGGATACCGCGGACCTGCAGAATGCGCCCATCGGTAAGCGACAGTGGCACAGGGTCAGGGCTTGCCAATTCATGGGTTGCCTCACCACTGATCCCGATGGAAGCCTCCAGCACCCATGGCCGGGCGTTGAATTCCCGGCAATACTCTTCTTCCTTGTCGAGAAAAATCTCGCAGGTTTCCCGCAGTCTTGTCCTCGTCCTACGGAAACTGTCGACATTGGGAATCGGAACAACCTTTTTCCATTCGTCCATCCTGAGTTCCAACTGATTCAGCAAAGGATCCCGATCCCGTTTCACTTGCGGCGTTTCATCCCGGGTTGTCAGGTCCCTTAAGAATTCTTCGAACAAAGCGTGGACCAGGGTGCCGAGCTGAAGAGCATCCAACCACTGTTCGGTATCCACACCGTACTCGTCGGGCGCCCGCACCTTCAGTCCGGAACCAAAGAAAAACCGTCGGGGACAGGCGCCAAAGGTTTCCAATCGACTGGGCGACACGACGTGATTATCGGTCGGGTCCAAATCGCAGCCGGCCTCTGGTACCAATCCGTCATAGGCCGTGAAAGCCGGACTGGTGGCTGCAGCGATCGCACGTTGTTGGTTCGCTCGGTACTCGAAAGTTTCGTTAAGCCACGCTTCTTTTGCGTCTGGCGCCAACCCTGACAGCATTGTGGCTAATTGCGCATCGGTTTCCGAAAGATGCTGGGATGGATTGAGACTGACAAACGAGGTGGATGATTCAAGATGCTTCAACAAGTCATCCAGATGTGCCTTCTCATTTTCCTCTGTGATGCGAAACAGGTCCAGCATCGAAGGACCGGGAAATTGTGGCCGGTCGTCAACAAGATCCCGCATCGAACAGGATAAATGAACCCTCCCACCCGGTTCTGCCAAAACACGCAACAAGGCCCGGTCGAGTGCTTGCCCAGCCCTATCTGACCGTTCCTCTGACGTTTTCAGGTCGTCCGAAAGTCGCCTGCGCTCCGCATCCAGGACGATTGGATCCACTGGGATCCGTCGTGGGAATTTTCCGTCATCCAACCCCAGCACGTAGACTTCCCTGCGGCCGCTGTGCCCGCCCCGCGACAGCGGAGCGACATGAACACGTCCTGGCTGCGGACCGCTCGCGAAAATCCGACTCACCAGCGGCAATTCCTGCAACCAGACGAGAGGATCGAAATCTGTCTTGGGTCCGTACCGTAATTGATCAAGCATCGCATCGATGCCGTCCATCAGGGTCGCGTGGCCTGCACGATCCAATTTCGTTTCCACTCTGCTGCACTGCGTGAGAAACCGCTTCGCCTTCTGAAGGACGTCAATCCCGTTGTCATCATCCCGTGGAGCCAATCTCACCAATGGTTCCACCATGGAACGCACCGCCTGTAAACCGCGCAACTTGAACTGGTCACGGGATGCGTCTCCTTGACCTTCTTTCGAACCGCTACCCTGCTTTGACGCAGTCAATTGCGTGTTCACCGCCCCGATCGCATGATCGATCTGTGGCAAATACCGATCAGCGTCAAAGCCGATGGGCAATTTGCGGAGCACATGGGCGATCGTTGAATACGCCATCTCTGCGGCGGGATCTGCGTGGCGAAGTACCCCCTCTCGAATCAATCGGACAACCCTCGTCTGACTGCAGTCATCCTGACTCCATCGCAACCAGCCGCGCAACGCTCGCGCCGGTCGCGTATTGACGCACGCGAGTCCCTCAGAAAAGGTCACGGGCAACTCATCCAACCTCGGGATCCTGCTCGCATTCTCTCCCTGATCGCTCATCCAGGCAGCGATCTGTTCGAGAATCAAAGGGACGTACAGCTGCTCATCCGTGTGCAGTATTTCAACTTGATCCAGTCGCCTGGGCACGGCATGGTCAGCCGACAGGATGTCCTGAAACACCCCCCGCACTTCATTCGCCTCGCCGAACCCACTGTTGTAACTGAACTCACCCCGGCCGCCTGCGACGAGCTCGGTGAGCCGGTTTGTGGTATCGATCGTAGGATCAATGCCTTCGCAGTGTTCGACCGTTGCATGGTCTTCCAGTGCCAGCAACAAGCGGCGTTCTACCGGCAAACAATCAAGCCTCTCGGGCATCAAGACACACAGCTTCGATGGCAACTTGATCGAACCGTCGTCAATCCCTGTAACCACCAGACGGATACAGTCGGCATAATCAACCAGTCCATGTTGAGTCAGCAATGAGCGGTAAGCACGGTAAACCAACAACAGGTCGGCCGCCTTGTCCGACGATTCAAATGCATCCTCGGCCCACCCTTCGGTATCGAGATGGGCAAGACGCAAATCCCGAATCGACGCGGCCATCAGGCGGCTAAGCGCAGCCACCGAACGTACGCTTTGAAAATACTTCAAGCGGCCATCCGCCTGCAGTTGGCACAGAGCCGTCTGTATCAGGATTTGACTTGTCCCGTGGCCTGCAAACTTGAACTGTTGTTCGGCCAGCGGGAACGATGCAAGGGACGCGGTAAGATTGGCCAAGGTCCGGCTGTGCAGGTTCATCGTCGCACAACCGGCCAGATTCAAACGATCCTTCCACTGCTGGGCAATCCGCATATCCTCGGCCAACAGCCACTTTTCGGTTAGCGGTGCGGCGCGACAATGCTCCTCCAGCCAATGAATCATCGAGTCCATTTCCCCCGCCTCCCAGTAATTTTTCCGCTGCTCCTGCACCACGTTTTAGCAAACGGACCACCTCCCATGGTGAGATTCGCCCCCTGGCACTCCATTGAATCCTCCCTGGAAAGCACGCGTCGCCTACCGGGATCGAAAGATTTCGCTGGTCAACACCTCAAGGACCATGGTTTTGAGTCCCTCGTCTGCCGACTCGACCCGTGCCAAAATCTCATCTATTTCAAATTGATCGTTCCGCTCCATGTGTCGTCCCGTGCTGTAAGTCAGCAGTTTTTCGATCAGATTACGCACGAACAACTCGCGGCGATGTTG
>JACLAC010023021.1_pt1 | contig 15516 bp, 15 predicted proteins | sample 8027881 | NCBI WGS metagenome assembly JACLAC01 (sample SAMN15725517, study PRJNA655200) | protist metagenome | isolation source: fluorescence activated cell sorting (FACS) single amplified genomes of... | place: Spain: Blaines Bay Microbial Observatory, Mediterranean Sea | collected 2016-01-19
AAAAACGCATCTTTAAACTCACTAAAGATATGCTTCGTGGAGAGAAGGTAAATACAAAGGTCAATAAAGCTTTTGAGCACTATGCGCAAGTGTGTATGGATCATTTTAAATTTATGGATAGAATGGAATTAATACAAGGAGAACTAAAAGATGTCAAATCCGAAAAAAAATCTTCCAAAGAAACATTTAACATAAAAGAAACCAATACTTTAATGTGTCGTCAAAAAAAACCTCATCGACCGAAAATAACTGACCATATTAAAATTAAAACAAATAGAACTACCAAACCACCAATTATACCTAAACAAAAAAAATTTAATTTAAAAGACCCAAAATTCCGTGAAAAAGGTTTGAAAAAGAAAAATATCAACATTATTTAATATGACACGTAAAACAAAAAAACATCATAAACATCATAAACACCATCATCATAAAAAACATAAAACACATAAGAAACACCATCGTAAAATCAAATTTAAAACTGAAAAATGCGCACCAAAACAAAATGAAACCACATTGTCATTTACTTGTTATAGTAAACGCTCATTACACAATTTGAAAAATATTTGGAATGCTCGACACCCAGACGTATTAATCCATACTAACGACCCAAAGGAAATATGGCAACATCTGAAAAATAATATGCGTGATACTTGTCATAAAGAATCTTGTTGGTTACGACACCAATGTATTAAAAATGATCTACCATCTAATTTTTATTTACAAAATTTCTCTCCAAAACAACCCAAAGAATGGAAAAAAAAACCCAATACCTGGTTAACTTCTATAGAAATTGAAAAATTAATGAAACAATATGAGAAAAAATATAAACATTTTAGATTTTTAGGTCCATCGCCTATTGATTATGATACACGTAAATTACACAATGAATGCGTTTGGGAAGAAATTTGTAATTTCTCATTGATTGATTTCAAAAGTAAGGGTATAACAAAAGTTGGATTAATTTTTAACTTGGATCCTCATTATAAAGAAGGTTCGCATTGGGTAGCCATGTTTATTAATCTAAGAAAAAAACATATTTATTATTTCGATAGTTATGGTGATAAAATTCCTACCCGATTAATGAAATTTGTTAGAATGGTGAGAAAACAAGGACGACATTTAGGAGAGAAATATAAATTTAAACAAACAACAAGGCGACATCAATACTTGTCTACTGAATGCGGAATGTATTCATTATTTTTTGTTATTTCATTATTGGAGGGTAAACCTATAGAATACTTTGATAAAAAAGTTACTGATAAATACATGCGCAAATTAAGAAGTATTTATTTTAATAAACGATAAAATATTAAAGTTTTTGAAGTTTAATATTATATATGTCAGTCAATTCAAATGATAATAAAGGTTTATTGTGGAATTTATTATCCAAACACCCTAATCAAGAAAAAGACCCAAAGAAATTTCAAGCAGTATTAGAATATCGCGTAAATGAAATACATAGAAATCGCTTTAAATTTAATAATAATTTAATGGCGATGAACAAAGAAATTATTAAACAATTCGCAGCCGAAATACCACCTCCTACTAATAAAAAAACACAACCAAAAAAACCCACGTTGTCTAAGGCGAAGATATTTGAAAATAAATTAAAAAATCAACAAGACAACTTTAATAAACTAATAAACGGAGAGAAGCCAAAAGAAATCGATTTTTCTGATAAAACAGAAGAAGCGCCTATAGATGCAAGAATGGTTGATGATACATTACAACAAAGAGAATTGGAATTAAAAAAAATAATGGCACAACAAGCTCAAAATAACAATAGTGCTACAGAGTGGTTAAAAGCAGAAGAAACTTCTTCATCAAAACATTTAAAAATCGATAAAACCTCCAACGTTAAAATAGAATCTGATATTGTAAAGGTACAGGAAAAAGAAAGACGTGTCCGTTTTGAAGTCGAAGAAAACCCAATGAAAACTATTTCTTTTCTAGATAAGTTGAAAAAAAAAGATGTAAAAGATGAAATCATAAATCAATTAACTAGAATAGAAGAAAAACAAGATAAAATACTTGCTTTACTATCTAAATCTTCTTAAATGCCAATCGTTTTGTTTTTGGGTCTTTCATTAATCGTCCTACTAATATTGCTTGTCCACCTCGTCTCTTAGCACGATGATAACTCTCTAAATCATATACTTCACCCGTTTTTGACTTCTTTCTATCAGGTTTAAACGCATATTTTTTACCCGATATCGTAATTTCAATAGCACGCCAAGTAATTTTCTTCAAATTTCTCTTTTGTTCCTTATCATAATCTCTTTCTATTGTTAAAGCAGGTGTTGTAGTAAATGTAGATGGTGCTGGATTACCAAATGACATACATATCAAAGGCTCTTTATCTCCTGCTTTAGCATGAAGAGCACAATCAAAAGCAGACTCCTTAACAGCCCTTAGTAATTGTTTATTAATTTCTTCTTTGATATTTGAAATTTCATATAAAGCTTGATCACTCGTCAACGGTGTTGTTTTATCTAATTTACTAACATCTTTCTCTAATAATCCCTTTGATGCCATTCCACCCTGCGCAACTGCTGGTACCAATTGTTCATCTGTAAAACGCATTAAATATAAATGAACTTTCACATTTCTTTCTTCTTCAGGTAATCCTTCGTGACTACAAATACGACGCGCACGTCCTATTACTTGTTCCATTCGCACTGGATGCCAATAAGGTTCCATAATATGAACATATCTTACATTTTTCAGAGATATACCTTCTGCTCCACTACTTGTAATCATAAATATTTTAATAATCTCTCCACGATTATTATTCGGTGCCGCCAAATTCAATGATTCTTTTAATGAATTAGGTAATTTTTCCCAATCACCATTGAATATTAATCTCATCATTTCTTTTATCTCTGCTGTTTCTGTACCAGTATATAACGCATATTTTGGTTTATCTTCATCTCCTGGTTTAACAATAATACGCCAAACAAGTTTTTTATTTCCTTGTTCATCTGTTTGCTCTACTTGTTTTATTTCAAATGGCGCATATCCATTCTGGTCTAAAACCATACTAAAAATCCCAATTCCTTCTAATGTACGGAACTGAGAGTAAATTAAGTGTGAACCAGAATTATTATTAATATTTTCTAACAAAGCAAGAAACTTTCTACTATAAATATCCAATCCTTTTGGAGACAAATATTCACTAGCCTTCGCCTTTAACGCCTCTATTGCCTGTTTTATGCGTTTTTCATAGTTACCATCTCTGGTTGTTTTCCTTTCATCTTCTAGAGACGCAATATCATCTTGTTCATATTTCCCATCTACATTGGCAACCTCTTCTTGAAGACTAACAATATCTAAAATATCTTCATTGGCATCTCGTTTTATAACAGCGGATATTTCTTCTCCTTCTCTTGGCTTCGGTCTTCCAATCTCTGGAGGAAAAACAAAATTACAAAAAGCACGTGAAAAAATACGATAAGTAGAAACACTATCTTCATACTTACCATCTCCTCCTTTTCTTTTTCTAGCATTTCTTAATTCCATTTTCCGTTCCTCTGATCGAGCTATTTCATATAATCCAAACTGGTAATTACTCATTGGAATTAATTCTACGATTAAATCATTTTCAATATCAAATGCTGGCATTAGTTCCTCTGCCGCACTTCTAAAATAAGAGGTGAGTCCAAGAATTCTTCGTTTAAACAAATTATTATTTTTAAAACTATTGTCTTTTGGATTAATAAACATGGCTTTAAATCCATCTAACGTGTCAGGTAAAGCTTTATATGGTGGGTCTTCGGTAACTTTAATAACGCCAATATCAGCATCTTCTAATTTATTAGTAATTATTCCAATAAATTTTTTAGTTGCCATATTTCCTTGTCTGTCCAATCGAATTCCTTGATATAACCCATCTTTATTTCGTGTATTTACAAAACCAAAAGGATTTCTAGTAACAATTAATTCATCGCTCGAAGGATTGTATTCAACGTAATCTTGGACATTAAATCTACCCAATGTTTCTTCTATTGTTTTTTGATTAACTTTGCCTTTTTGTCTTATTGATAATTTAAATCTGTATGTTCTAATATATCCACGAAGAATATTGAATAAAATACCTAGTTCATTAGGATAATTGATAATAGGCGTACCAGTTAGTAAAACAATTCTACAATTTTCCGCAGATAATAAGTAATCGTATAATTTCATAGATAAACTATCTGGCTTATTGAGTTTATTTACAATTCTACTAACGAAATTATGTGCTTCATCAATAATAATAACACGGTTATCAAAAGGATTTATTTTTCCACTATTTGTTAAACTAGCTAAATGTTGTTTTTGTAATCCATTGTAATTTATAAATTGGTATTTTGCTCGTATCATTTCGTCGATTTGGTCATTTAATACCATTTTTTCTTGTGTTCCCAAATCTTCATAATTTGGTTCTTTCGCCACATTAACAAACCAAGCGCCACCATGTTTTCTGACAAATGCTTCAGTGATAGAAAGCATCTTAGCTAATATACTTGTTTTTTGAGTATTACCATCATTGGATACAAATTCCCAGTATTGATTTATTCTATACATCGCGTTACCACATTTTTTAATTTCATTTTGATAATTTTGTCTAAGTGAAGCCGGTGTCATAATTATTACATGCATTGGATTTTGAAAACCTTCCGCAATAGCTATTGAAGCACAGGTCTTTCCAGCACCCAAACCATGATATAACAATAATCCTCTATAAGGAGTGTAAAGATTAATATAATCCCTAACTATAGATTGATGTGTTAGTAAAGAAAATTTACCCGATTTTGCTTCACGAAGAGTATCGCAAGTCACATTGCCTCCTTCAGCGTTAAGTTCGTCTTTGTAAGGAGCAAATAAGGAATTGATAAAATTAACAAAAATTTCTCTATTATTTCTATAATAAGCACCGGACCTAATATTAACCGATGGTTGAGCCACTGGTAATCTTTCATTTAATCCTCTTTCAAATGAAATAATAGCGGGAGGCACCTCAGAACGTCGCACAGAAACTCTTTTGGGTAATCTAACTCTAACTGCTGGCTTAACTGACGTTGTGTCTGGTTGAGCGATAGCTGTAATAGTTCCTTTTTTAATTTTCTTACTTGTTTTGAGTTTGATTTTTCCTAATTTTTTAATTTTAATTTTACCTTTAATCTTAACTACGGGTTTCTTCTGTTCTTTTGCTTCCTCAACAGTCGTAACTTCTTCTATTTCTTTTGTAGATGGACCTGAATCATCCACTAATGCTTCTGTTAAAACACGAATTTTATCTTTTTGTTTCATTTTGGGCACAGACAAACCACGTTGTTTTAATCTTGCCATTATAGCACTTCTATCAAAATCTCCTTTACTTCTATCAATGATTTTGGTTTTAATCTGTACTTTGGCTTCCTTTGGTATAACAATTTTTACTCGTTCTCTTGATTTTGGAACAGGTTTTGCTTCAAGTTGTTCTAAAATACCACTCATATATATTACTTGTTTATAAAAACTTTATTAGATTGACTTTATTTGTTCAATTGCTAACTGACAAGCGCTTTGTTCTGCTTTCTTTTTAATTTTATGCTTTGATTCTCCTAGAAAAACAAATATTTTACCGTCATTTTCAACTAAACTTTCCTGTATTTTCGCAAAAGAACCATATTGACTATACGGGATAGAATCTGTAAATGTAAGATTTACTACATTTTCTCCCATACAAATAAATACTCCCATATGATATCCTTCGTCTTCATCGTATTCTGAAATTTCCATATAAGAAGGTGTAATTTTAAATTCTTTCTGAATCATAACTTGGAGAATATTTTTATAATTATCGTCTTTTTGTAGCAAATCAGTCCAGTTAACATGTTTGTCAAAAATACTTTCTACGAAAATTTGTGCTATTTGAAATCCTGGTCCAGTAACAAAAACATTTTTAAACCAATCACCATCATCATCTATGGAAATCTTATTAAAATCCAAAAATAAAGCTCCTAAAAAAGCTTCAAACAAACAACCTAACTTTTTAAGATTCGTCCTTGTTTTCTTTTCTTCAGCATTCTTTGACATAATATACCATTTATTTAGTCCCATTTCATAAGCCATTCTACCAATTGATTCATTTTTAACTAAAGCGATTTTCTTATCTGTCATAAACCCTTCGTTTTCCTTAGGAAATCGACGATATAAATAATACTTTGTGATACACTCCAAAACACCATCTCCTAGAAATTCCAGACGTTCATTTGATTTTGTTTTTAGCTTTAAACAATTATTCGGTTTATCAACAATAATAATGTTGTTTTCTACATTTTCCAGATGCGGTCGTTTAACATATGAACGGTGGATAAATGCTCGAGAATATAGCTTAAAATTATGAACCTTATCCGGTACCCCATACTTCTTTAAAATTTCCGATACTTGGGTTGTCGTTATCTCATGATTATTTGGATTATAAGGATCAAAAACAAGTTCTTCTTGATCTTTATTAATATCTCCATCTTGGAGTAGGGTTTTCTTACTTAATGCCATTATATGTATTATAAGTCCAGACCTTTTTAAATCCATTTACATAAATATCAACCTAAATCTATTTTATGAAATCATTTAAACAGTCAATTACTTATTAAAACAAATGCAAATCAAAGTTGACATACGAGAACACACGCTTATTAAATTACTTAAAGCATTAAATAATGATTATGGATTCAACTTCGATATTTCTGTGGAAAGAATGGACCTTGGCGATATAGCTATTTGGAATGGTGAAGAAGAGTTGTTGTTATTGGAGAGAAAGAAATTAAGTGATTTGGCTTCCTCTATCAAAGATGGGCGTTATGCTGAACAATCTTATCGATTAAATGGATATTCTCTCCACAATCACAATATTATTTATCTCATTGAAGGTAATGTTTCACAGTATTCAAGCAAATACAGTCGTGTTAAGCCAGGTACTTTATATACAAGCATGTTTAGCATTCAATATTTTAAGGGATTTTCGATGGTGCGCACATTTGACATTACAGAAACCGCTGAATATATACTACGAATCACAGATAAATTAAATCGTTCTTCTGATAAACATGGATTCTATCACGAATTATTTCAACCTAAAAAAAAGAACTATGCGCAAGTTGTCCATAAAGAAAAAAAGAAAAATATCACGCCTGAAAACATTAGTGGTATTATTTTAAGTCAAATTCCGGGAATAAGCACAGCTACATCAAGTGCTGTAATTAATAAATTTGGTTCTTTATTTCAATTACTAAAAGCTTTGGAAGAAGATAAACACTGTTTAGATAGGTTACTTTATAAAACAAAAAAAGGTCAAGAACGCCGTATTTCTAAGACGAGTGTTGCTAATATAGTTCAATACTTGCTGTATCAGAAAAGCAATGTGATTAAGATCGATACTTAATGTAAGCTATATCCTTTAACATGTGTTGAAGCATAACATTTATTCGTGTAATGACCGTTTCTCCCACATCTATAACATTTACCTTTTGAATAATTTTTTTTTGATTGTTTAACTTTTTTTCTTTTAATAGGTCTCCAATATCCGTGTGAATTAGAATCGTAAAATGTACCATCTCGTGCTCCACATCTTTTATGGGGTGACTCTTCAAATAATCCATTTCCACCTTCCCACAAATATTTTGTTCCATCCCATTCATAAACACCGTCAACTTTATCTGCTTCATCAAATGCTTCCTCCAATTGTTCAATAGTAAGTTCTTCATTGCTTTCATCATTATCGCTGTCCTCAAATTCTACTTCGTCTGCGCTTTCATATTCTTTAGAAAGAGCCAATAATTGTCTATTTCGTTTTTTGTATTTATTTTTCGGACAATTCCTAATAAAGTGTCCCTGTTTTCCACAGAAATAACACTTATCATCTGTGCTACCTATCATTCTTTCCACACATTTTGTAGTTTCTCTATCTAAAGAGACTTGGCAAAAGGAACCACCTCTTACATTTTCAATACCATATTTTTTCATATATTTAATAGTGTATTTATCTTCATCAAACGCATCACAGTCTGGGAATAACCCTATGATTTGTATCGGTTTGTATTTTTTCGTCCATGCGCAACCACCGTTTTTAAAGTGTGTATCTAGTCGAAATTTGGGATTTTCGGTTTTTCCAACATAATATTTTTTGCATTGTTGCTCCAAGACATAGATGAAGACCATGGTTATAATTTATGTTATTGTTTAGTACTTAAGCAACTTAAAATTAAATTATATTCAATTTTTATTTATAATTAAATTATAAATGAAAGCATGTAGTTTAGGTAGAATTAAATTAGTAGCGAACCCGACTCCTGGTGCTCAAGGAGTACAAGGGTTGCGTGGGACACAGGGAGCACAAGGAGCACAAGGAGTACAAGGGTTGCGTGGTCCAACAGGATCTCAGGGTATTAAAGGAAATAATGGAGTGAGAGGTATACAGGGTATCGCTGGAACCGAAGGTCCAACAGGCGCACAAGGCATTCAAGGCATTCAAGGCATTCAAGGCATTCAAGGGTCCAGTGGTGTAAAAGGTAGTACTGCTGATTTAATTATTGGTTATACCCATCTTTTTTCTGATACTTGGAAATATGAATATAGATTGAATGGAACTATGCGAGTAGCTTGGTTTACCAATTATACACCATCCACTGGTAAGTACTCTGATAATAATCCAACGAATTCACCAAATGCTACTGGGACAGATAGGAAAGGAACTTATCTACAATTAACATTCATAGTACCAACTAGTCAAAAAATTTTAGTTCGATTTATGTTTCCATTACAACCATTGGGTTCAACTACAAGTGTATATAATTTTCAAACTACATTATCAACTTCTCCTGGATCAGTAGTACCACTAAGGTCAAGTGGAATAGCGAATGATTACTATGAGGCATGGACACAGGCAGCTAAAGATACTCTTAATTTCTCACATAATGAAGTAGTTCAATTCTATATTGATGCTTCAAAACTAGATACTCCAAAGGCAGCTGGTTCTTCAATGACAGTATATTTCTGCGCTCAGGGTCAGTCACTAGGTAATTCACATAGAATGGATTTTGGAACACAAAATCACGGCGGCAATCATGGAGGAGTAACTAGTGCCGCTGTTATGGGAATAGCATATAGTTTAGATGATATTACTATTTATGAACCAGCTTTGTAAAAAAAATAATTTGATTTATATAATATGTTTGCTTGTAATTTAGATAAATCAGTAAAAGTAGATATCACAGCTCCTACAGGACCAACTGGTTCAATAGGATTACGAGGTTATGACGGTAACTCGTCTAGATGGAAAGCAAATACACAAGGTATTACCCCTTTGACCGGACAATTTCATATTAATACAATAGGCAACGCTATTGTTATAAATCGATTTGATTCTAATACTAATGATATGTTAACATGGTTACAAGATACAAAGGTTGGTGATATTATAACTATAAGAGAAGTTGATAACCCAGCAATGGTTGGTTATTTTTCTTTGGTTTCTTTATTTTCATTTTTATTACCTAATGTGTGGCAGGCGACTATAAGCTATATAAGTGGTCCTATTACAGGAATAGTTCCAGCAACCGTTCCGTTATTTCATTATATAGGTTTTGTTCCAATAGGTCCAACTGGTCCAACTGGTCCAACAGGTCCAACTGGCCCAACTGGCACACAAGGACCAACTGGTACACAAGGTCCAACAGGACCTACTCGAGCAATGGCAACATATTCTTTTGCTACTACAAGATTTACAGTGTCTACAGATATATCTGGTAGTCTCCCTAATCCTTATCCGGGCGGCATTGATCCTTGGGGATTTGCAGCTAGAGGATTTGCGAGATGGAATGGACCTGCTGGAGGGGCTTGGTCGTCTACTACCGCATGTAATATTCCTAACCTTTTTACTCTATTACCGGATATTAATGTTATGTTTGGGACATTTGTTGGTCTAAATTCCACTGGCTGGTTTAATAATTGGTTTATAAATACAAATGATTCTTCTGCGCTTTGTACCGCTGGTGATTGTCGTATAGTTATACAAGATTACAATGGTAACCTTTCTGCAACAAATCATGGTATAAGATTTATAGGACCCGATACTGGAAATGCTGAATTAACAGCAACTACAGGATTTAATTTATGTCCTGGTAATTGGCAAACCTTAAAAAACCAACCATATCAAAATGGTATATATCCTTTAGGTCCTACCACTTGGTATGATGCCAATGATTGTGGTTATGGATATGCTTCGGATTTTGCTAATCAAATACCCGCTGCAAATGTAGTTGCGCTGTGTGTTGGAACACCGGCAAATGCTGCTGCGGGTTGGTTTCCAGCATGTGAGAATTATGTGACAGCTCCAAAAACTAATGCTTCCGGTTATATTGTAGGATTATCTATAACTGGGATCAGCAATGCTATTAGTTTTGGTTCTTTACCTTGGGCTCCAGCAGGTGACCCGTTAGATGATTATTGCTATGTGAAAATAAGATTTGTTAAAGGTGAATTTACTAATACATTAGCAGGGTCTGGAAATTGTTCATTGTCAAGAGATATAGACCCTATTGACATTATAAAGGTCACTAGACGTTCTATTACTTGTCCTTCTTGTCCTTCTGGGACAGGCACGGCTATAACAGGAGCGGGACCACATCAAAGCGATTGGGTAACAAATTGGGGACCTGCTGATTATATTCCAATCACCGATGTAACCTATTTTAGATTACAAACATTGGCATATGTAAAAGCATGGAATAGTGTCGCAGGCTCTAGTAGTTACGGAAATCCAGAAGTTGGATTCGTGCCTAATCGTTTTAAAATAGGTGTTAGGTTATACATTCTATGGGACCAATAGTAGATAAAATAATATTAGCTTAATTTATATGGATTTTGATATGAAAACTGCTGTAGCATGTTTAGGATGTATTGTATTAGCTTTATTTGTTATGTATGTTTGTACAAATATGATGAAACTTAATAGAGGCGTTGTAGAAGGATTAACCTCTGGAAGTTCAGCAACTCCTGACCAATTATTAAAAGATGTTAAAACAATGAGAACCAAATTGGTAGATGAACTTCATATAGATAAATATAAAGCAAAATATCATGAAATGTTATTAAATACTGAAGATGTTCTTCATTTACAAATGTTAGAGCAAATAAAGACAGCAATTGATAAAAAGAAATTAAATGATACCACAACATTATCAAATTTGGCACAATTAGAATCAACAAAAGCAGCTTTGAAAGATTTAGATGAATTCTTAACACATTTCAAATCTAGATAAATTATGACTTGGTAATCCAATCTTTTACTGACTCATAAATCCAAAAATCTATAGCATTCACTATTACTGCTCTTACCGCACAAATGGAAAAACCTTTCCATAAATGACCCATCTTTATAGCTTGAGAGATAGATATATTTGAGGCCATTTGTCTTGATTTGATCACATCAATTGGGTACGTTGTGGTCCAGTTACATAAGCCAGCTAAACCACCGCTTATTAAAGGATGCCAACCATAATCCCTGAAAGTAAAATAAGAACCAAAATACACCGATGAAGCAATTGATTCTCTCGCAAATGTTGAATATCTACCTTTTGTACTTACTATTGTTTTCAAAGAGATTGGTTGTTTTGTTTGCTGTTTAATTTTTCCAACATCAAAACAATACACAATCGGACTAATTGTCATACCAGCAATACAACCTGATAAAAAATTATTATTCGTATACGGCTTCGTTCTTTCTACAATTGGAAAAGTCATACAATTTAATATCAATGATGATGTCATTGGAAACTTCCATCCCCTGTAATAATCTTTAAAGGGTAAGCCTAACCATTTACGATTATTTTGAATTAATATTTTTGTAGTATCGAATGGGTGGCCTATTGTAACTTGTCCTACCCCAACGCAAAATGCGGCGATAAAATCAGACATATCTTATTATATAAGATATTTCTATTATATTAATTTAATTAAGTCTCCCGACTGCTTTTTTAGCTTTATCTATTTCTGCGTCGCCTGTTTTTGCGCCAGCAGAAAGAGGTTGTGGATGTGCTCTACCAATTCTTCTTGAAATTGTATTGTATTGTTGATTTTTTGTAATAATTCCGTCAAATTCGGTATTATTTTTTAAACCATCCTTTCTAAAATCTTTATTAAACTGTCCACCTTTAACCATTCTTCTAGAAGATTCTGCCCCAGCCCAATTTACATCCATTGCATTAGCACTGGATTTTGTTGAATTAGAATGAAAGATTTTGTCTAAAGGAGTATATCTGCCCACATTTTGATTGGTTCCATCGAATCCATGATAGTTATTTTGATTATAAGGAGGATGGTCCATATTTGAATCATATAATGGTACTTCAGTAGCCATAACTTGTTGATAACTAGGTAATCCTGCTTGTGGATCGCTTGGATTATTTAACATTCTATATTTTGTATTTCCCTGCGCATCTTGCATTTCATTAAAGTATAATACAGGACACTTAATGTTTTGACTACGTTGCCAATTCACAAATTCAACATAATCCTCTAAATTGTTAAAAAATATAGGATTAATTCCTGGTATACGGGCTTTGCGATTGTTTAAAAGCATTAATTTATTGCCTCTTTTTACTAACAAATTTGGACAATCAAATTCATCGTTACTCGCTTTTCGGTTTCTATCATTAAATCCTTCGGTTAAACTTTTATTTGTGTATGTGGCACAAAATATTAATCCAATAAGAAACCCCACAATAATTAATTGTTCTTTCATATATATTATCTAATTATAAAATTTATTTCTCTCCAAATTGTATATGAGAATCATTAAAGTTCTTACTAATAAAGACGCTAAACACTTTAACAAGGAGGCACCTAAATACGAAGTTGTTATTGCTGGTTTTTTTATGGTAAATTGTCCTGCTTGTGATGCTTTCAAACCAGAATGGAATAACTTTGTCAAATCGTGTGAACATAAAGACGAACCACGCGTTTTAATCGCAGAAGTAGACAGTAATCACGCATCCAATGTTGACTTTGATACTAGTGCTTTAGAAGGTTTTCCTACCGTTTATAGAGATGTTAAGAGAGATCATGGTGTGGAAGAATTTAAAAAGGAAAGAAGCGCAAAAGCATTACATCACTTTTTAAAAGAAGCAATTGCTGCGAAGAAAAAAGCACATAAAAGAGAACATATGCACGGTGGCAAAAGGCGAAAAACTCGTAAAAAGAGAAAAACTCGTCGAAGAAAAAGAAGGAAATCTCGTCGTAAAAAGAAAAAAGGTGGAGTTATCAATTCCTGTGCTTCGGTCTCTTTGAACGACAACGAAGAAACACGACAAGAAGCAGATAGATACTGTCAAACTATCGAGGGTACAAAATTTGCAAAGTGTAATCTAAGTGGTGAGAAGGGTCAGTGCCAAAAACTGAGCCAAGATGAAATAAATCTTCTAATGTACATTGATCCAAATGATGCTCGTATTGCAAATAGAAAATCCCAGACATCCAATAATCCTATGTCTACACGTGTACAACAACTCCGCAGTAGTAGTGATGCACTTAAACCATATCCACTTGTCCGCAGCCCACCACGAGTACAACAACTCCCCAGTAGCAGTAGTAATGTACTTAAACCATCTCCACTTGTCCGCAGCCCAGCACGTGTACAACAACTCCGCAGTAGTGATGCACCTAAACCATCTCCACTTGTCCGCAGCCCAGCACGCGGACAAATTCTGTCACCTCCAACATTTGAGTATCAATTCGGCACCTTTACTCCGGAAGATCTAAAAGACACTCCCTTACCTAGTAGTGGTGGAAAACGAAAATTACGTAGAAAGAAAACCAAAAAAAGAAAAACTCGTCGAAGAAAAAGAAGGAAATAATTTAATCTTCTCTCCAATTTGAAACTTTATCTTTGGAATATTCATCATCATATTCAGCTTTATTATTAATATCCGTAGAAGACCATAATGGTTTTGCTGTATTATATTGATTAATATCCGCTTTTTTAGGACTTTCAACACCAATCCAGTTTATTATTTTTGAATTACGGTAATTATTACTCACGCTAGGTAACTTACGGTCGTGTAAGCGTCTTTTGAACGAAAAAGAGGAAAAAGTATTTCCTAACACTCTGCTAAACTTATTATAATTCATTTAATTATAATAAATATTAATTTTTTCATATATTATCTATATTTTTTTTTATAGTCTTTTCAAATAATGTATTTGGTGTCCAGCCTTCCCATCGAGTGTAAATATCATTCATAACATGACAAATCGGACAAGTACAATCATTTTCACTAAAATCATCTTCTTCCTCCATATTTGGTAGTTCTTCATCACTATCACTTTCTTCTTGTTCGCCAAATAACATCTCCCTAATTTCTTGTGCTTTTTCTAGCATATTTGGTCTATTTTTGAAAAGGAACATTTCCATCATCATTGCTCTTTTAATATCCTCAGGTGTTACTCCTTTTCTAGTTTTATGATGACTTACATATAAAGCTGCGGTTCTTAAAGCATTTTCAGCATAAGCCACAATAACTGTTGCTGCATTTTTCTTAAAATCTTCATCGTCTGGTTGCATAAGGTCAAACCCCGATTTCATAAATGAATAATCGCTCATTATATTCTTGTGATTATTAATATAATCACCTTTTTATTATTCAATTTATTTTATAAGTAATTATATAAATGAATACAACAGTTGTTTATGGATTAGTAACTATTTCAGCATTATTGGCAACAGCTATGAGATTAACTAGAAAATACGTAATGAAATACATGCAAAATTATTCTATTATTATCATTGACGCCATTATAACAGGAGCGGCTATGATCATCACAGCATTATATATGGGTGGACTAGACCAGCTTAAAAAAGATTTAACCAAATTACACGGAACAACTTTATTAGCATTTTTAGCTGCTAGTGCTTGTATTGTAATTTCTTCAATTATAGGATATGAATTAATTCGAAGTCAAAAACTTAGTTATTTAATCATTGTTAGCACAGGAATTGGTGTTATTGCTACTATGATAGCATCACATTTATTTTTAGGAGACCAACTTACTATTCACAAAATGCTTTCGATACCAGTTTTATTACTAGGTGTTTATTTAGCTAATTAAATTAATCTTAATTAAAATTGAATTAAGACTAATATATTTCTTATACTCATATAACATTATGACAAACCCTCAATTTCGATTACTGAATTTTCAAGTAAAGAATGAAAAAGGGAAAGGTAAGCGTGGAAGAGACAACAAAGAATTCATTATTCAAATGTTCGGTATGAATGAGTCGGGTGAAACATGTTCTATTTTCGTTAAAAACTATACACCATTCTTTTATGTAAAAGTTGCTGACCACTGGGGTAAAAGAGAAAAACGTGATTTTATACAACATTTAAAAATGGAAATTCGCAAATTAGCATTAAAAGAAAAATACAAGAAATGGGTAAGGGGGCAACAAGTATTTCCGAAACCTACTGATAACGAAAGCGAACACGCCTA
>JACLAC010004136.1_pt1 | contig 15513 bp, 12 predicted proteins | sample 8027881 | NCBI WGS metagenome assembly JACLAC01 (sample SAMN15725517, study PRJNA655200) | protist metagenome | isolation source: fluorescence activated cell sorting (FACS) single amplified genomes of... | place: Spain: Blaines Bay Microbial Observatory, Mediterranean Sea | collected 2016-01-19
AGTTAAATCAGTTTGACCAAGTCGGTTTTTTTAAAATGGATCGAGTGATCTCACGAAAAGGGTTCCAAGAAATTCGTGTGAGAATGGAGGATATTACTCAAGGCCGAGTACAGTATTCAGGAATGTCATTTCAATTAGATGGTAGTAGTAAAGCATACGATTCTGTTCCAAGGGGTGGGGGTTTTCAGGGGCCGTCTGATAACTATCGAAAGATTCAAGGGTGGGAAAAAGACCCTGTGTTTCTTAAGTACATGCAACACACAATTTTCAGAGACCTGACACAGAAACTCATAGGGGATCAGGTTTCTATCTATCGTGCTATGTTTATGAATAAGCCCCCACAAAGTGGTACTAATCTTCCTTACCACCAAGATGGGGGCGCAGGCTGGGGATTATCAAGCTATCTTGCTAATCAATTTGTCACAGTTTGGACAGCAATTGATAATGCCTATGTAGAAAGCGGCTGTATCCAAGTGGTTCCGGGTAGCCATAAGCTCGGATTATTATCTGATCAAGGTCACACAATTACAGAAGAGCAAGCTAAAGAGTATGCTTCGGAGGAGAAATCAGTTTATCTAGAAGCCCAAATGGGAGAAATCTTTGTTCTCCATAACTTTTTATTACATAAATCAGGAATTAATCAAACGAATAAACCTCGTCGTGGGTTCAGTGTTTGCTACATGGATGGTACTATCACACGGGTCAACACTTCAGAAGACACAGGAGTAATTAATCCGAACTATGAATTTCCTATTATGTTTGGAGAAAATGCGATGAAAGTAGCAGTCTGAATTGGCCCAAGTCAGACTGCTTTAATGGCTACTGTATTTTCTTTCTTCTAGCTTATATGTCCTTTTCGAAGTTGTATTTTCTTGGTACACTAATGTTATTTCTATGGGGATTTTATGTCTAGAATACTAGTTACAGAGAATATCGTTGGCAAACAAATGGAGATATTGAAAAGGAGTTTCGATGTTAGGTTCGACCCAGAATTGTGGGAGTCCCCAGATAGATTGAAAGAAATCATTCCTGATTTCGAAGCGCTGATTATTCGAAATCAAACTATTATTACTTCTGAACTCATCACTATCGCTAGAAATTTGAAGGTTATCGGGCGGCACGGGGTAGGAATTGATAATGTTGATCTTAATGCGGCTACCCAAGCTGGAGTTCTAGTGACCTACGCACCGGAGCAGAATGCTATCTCTGTAGCGGAATTGGTAATGGGATTGGTCCTCTGTTTGGCTAGGAAAATCCCGGCTGCAGATCGGAGTACTAGAAAAGGGAGCTGGGAACGACAAAACTTCACAGGAACTGAGATTTTTAATAAAACTATTGGAATTATTGGTCTGGGCCGAATCGGTTATCGTGTTGGTACAAGAGCACAAGCCTTCGGTATGGATATAGTCGCACACGATCCCTACATTAATCAAGACAGCTTAAATGTTTCTGAACTGCGTGCATCTTTATTGAGTTTAGAGGATTTGTGCCGTCAATCTGATTATGTTACTTGCCACTTACCTCTAACTGAAGAAACGAAAAAAATATTTAATTATGAGATCTTTTGTTCTATGAAACCGACAGCTTTTTTTATCAATTTGTCTCGTGGAGGAGTTGTGGATGAAGAAGGGTTGCTTCGTGCTTTGCAAAACAAACGAGTTGCTGGTGCTGCACTTGATGTCCGGCAGGATGAGCCACCGGGAGAAGATATGTTTTCTGAAATGGAGAATGTTATTTTAACGCCTCACGTTGGTGGAATCACTGAAGAATCAAGAGAAAGAGTTGTTTCTTGCGTTTGTAAGGATGTGGCAGCTGTATTAAGAGGTGAAAGTCCTGTTCACGCGGTTAATTCAATAAGGTTTTGAGATCCAAAACTAAGGACGATTGCAGATGGAGAAGAAATTGAAACAAACATTTACGTATGTTACTCATCTTGAATGTAGTATGGTTGGGGATAATTATGAAACCTACCAACAGCACAATCTATCCAAAGCAGGTAAACCACTACTGGTAAAGTATGATTTAAAGTCTTTGTCCAATAGTTTATCCAGAGAAGAATTGGCATGCCGACCAGAAACTTTGTGGCGTTATAGCGAATTTTTACCTGTTAAGGATCCTGAGAATATTGTTAGTCTTGGTGAGAATATGACACCGTTGATTCACACACCGCGCCTTCAATCAGGAAAGGGTAATATCTACATCAAAGATGAAGGCCGTTTACCAACGGGGTCATTTAAGGCACGAGGACTATGTATGGCAGTTTCAATGGCTAAGGAACTAGGCGTTACCCGGATTGCCATGCCAACAAATGGAAATGCAGGTGCTGCACTGGCTGCTTATGCATCACGGGCAGGTATTGAAACTTACATTTTTTGCCCTGAAGACACTCCACAGGTGAACGTTCGCGAAATCGCCGCTCAAGGAGGAAAAGTTTGGTTAGTTAATGGTCTTATTAATGATTGTGGTCGAATTGTGACCGAAGGTAAAGAAAAGATGGCTTGGTTTGATTTTTCAACACTCAAGGAACCTTATCGTATTGAAGGTAAGAAAACTATGGGATTGGAATTAGCTGACCAACTTGAATGGGAATTACCAGATACTATTTTTTACCCAACTGGTGGTGGGACAGGGTTAATTGGTATGTGGAAGGCTTTTAATGAGATGAAAGAAATCGGTTGGGTTAATGGTAAACTCCCACGCATGATTGCTGTACAAGCGACGGGATGCGCACCGATTGTACGAGCTTATGAAGACGGGGCCGAACACGCCGAATTATGGGAGGGTGCTCATACTGTTGCTGCTGGAATTCGTGTGCCAGTTGCCATAGGCGATTTCTTAATCTTACGTGCTATACGCGAAAGTAATGGATTTGCGACTGCTGTGGATGATGAAAAAATCCTGGAGGCGCGTAATGAAGTTGCTCAACAGGAGGGCCTTCTTCTATGTCCAGAAGGTGCTGCAACTTACGCTGCTTACAAAAAAGAGCTTAATAGTGGTCGTATTAGCCCATCGGAATCAGCAATTTTGTTCAACTGTGCCAGTGGCCTAAAATATGAGCTCCCGCGAATGTCGCGATTTCTAGATTGTACTCAGCAAGTAATAGATTATTCAAAATTGTCAGACTAGTTTGGCCTGATCTAGGGCATATTTTCGAACTTTGGCAATGACTTCCATATCTTCCTAGTAGGATATGCTGTAAGCGGTTACATGGAGGAAGGGGTTCTGCAGGGCAAAAGGTTTGCATATCGAAAAGTGATCTTTTCTAAATTAAGATCAAAAAACTAGCTTTCGAGAATGGTGGGAAACGAATTTGTTGGCAACTATTTCCATCCACATATCTTTTCTGGTGGATATTTGGAATAAATTGAGGGTCGCAAGTATGACTCGATCCGAAAATCGCAATAAATCTAATTGATTTTAAGGTTATGTCTAGTCAAGAAATATGTTTTATGACAGCAGTAGAAATGGTGAATTGTCTTCGTTCTGGTGATCTGTCTGCCCGCCAGATAATGGTAGCCCATTTGGACCAGATTAATCGGATTAATCCGAAGGTTAATGCCATTGTTACCTTATGTGCGGAGGAGGCTATGAAGCAAGCTGCTGTTGCTGATGAAGCCATTGTGCACAGGAAGGAGGTAGGACCTCTTCATGGTTTACCAATAGCACACAAAGATTTAACATTAACTAAGGGGATCCAAACCACGTTCGGTTCACCTGTTTTTCAGGATTTTATTCCTGATCAAGATGGGTTGATTATAGAAAGACTAAAACAAGCAGGTGCGATTACTGTTGGGAAAACCAATACCCCTGAATTTGGCGCAGGGTCTCAAACTTATAATGAGGTTTTTGGAGAGACCTTAAATCCTTATGATATAAGTAAAACTTGTGGTGGTAGTAGTGGAGGTGCAGCGGTAGCTCTTGCCTGTGGAATGCAACCTATCGCTGATGGAAGTGATATGGGGGGGTCACTCCGCAATCCGGCGAACTTCTGTAATGTTGTAGGGTTTCGGCCTTCGCCAGGAAGAGTGCCTGTTTGGCCATCTCTCACGGGGTGGTTTCCGATATCTGTACAAGGTCCTATGGCACGTACAGTTGAAGATGTGAGCTTAGTGTTGAGTGCTATTGCTGGGCCTGACCCCCGTTCACCAATTTCTATCTCAGAATCCGGTGATGTTTTTAAGCAATCTTTGGATAGAGATTTTTCCGGTATACACATCGCGTGGAGTCAGGACTTAGGCGAATTTCCAGTCGATAAGAGGATTACTAAAACGATTGAAGGACAAAAATCCGTATTTGAGTCGATAGGCTGCGTCATAATTGATGACCAACCGGACTTTACAGATGCAGACGAAATTTTCAAAATATGGCGTGCGTGGCAATTCGAATTGGCCTATGCCGAACTATTAGAAACGCATCGAGATCAGATCAAAGACACCGTTGTCTGGAATATCGAAGAGGGGCAAAAACTTAGAGGTGTGGAGATCGGCCGCGCTGAAATTAAACGAACTCAGTTATACCAGCGAATTCGTGAGTTTATGGAAAAGAGCGAATTTCTGGTTCTGCCTGTTAGTCAAGTTCCTCCTTTTGATATAAGACAACGTTATGTTACTGAAATTAATGGTGTTGACATGGAAACCTATATTGATTGGATGAAATCCTGCTATTACATTAGCGTTACTGGTCTTCCTTCTATCTCAGTGCCCTGTGGATTTACTTCTGAAGGTTTACCTGTTGGTATTCAAATCGTCGGTCGTCATCAGGACGACTTTGGTGTTCTACAGCTTGCCTATGCCTTTGAGCAATCAACAGGCTTTTGGAAACAGAAGCCTACAATTGTGGAATAATCCGTTGACCGTTGAATGCACCCAACGAGGGTTGTGTATGTATGATGATCGTCAAGTCACTCAATCTCTAAAGACCTATGAACTCGCAGGTAAATTAATCCCTGGTTGTACACAACTTATAAGCCGACGTGCTAGTCAGTTTGCAAACGGTGTCAGCCCGATTTATGCACAGTGTGCCAAGGGATCACGTTTTACTGATATCGATGGGAATGGTTATATTGATTGGGTCAGTGCAGTTGGTGCAATTATTTTAGGTCATGCTGATAAAGTCGTTGATCAAGCTGTAAAGGAACAGATCAATCGTGGAAGTTTGTATTCTTTAAATAGTCCATTGGAAGTTGAGTTGGCTGAGGAATTGGTAGATACAATCCCCAGCGCAGAGATGGTTCGATATACTAAAGGAGGCGGAGAAGCATGTGCTGTTGCTGTTCGAATCGCTCGGGGAACTTCAGGTAGAGAAAAAATCCTATTCTGTGGTTATCATGGTTGGCATGATTGGTATCAAGCAGCCAATTACTTGGTAAACCCAGAAGATGGTGAGTTCCCATTTGCGGGAATTGAACCAATTGGTGTTCCTCAAGTTTTGGCGAATATGGTCATTCCTTTTGCTTACGGTAATCTGACGATGTTAGAAGATCTCCTTAAAAACAATGAGAACCAAGTTGCAGCCATTATGATGGAACCAATTCGATCGGCACTCCCAGATCCCGGATATTTAGAAGGAGTAAAAGCATTAGCACAAGAACACGATGTTATACTGATTTTTGATGAAGTGTCTTGTGGATGGAGGTTGTCAATTGGTGGTGTGCAGAAATACCTTAATGTTGTTCCTGATATGACGGTTGTTGCCAAGGCTATGTCTAATGGATATCCTATGGGAGCAGTAGTTGGTTCACGAACTGTAATGGAGCCAGCCGATCGGATGTTTATTTCTAGTTCTTACTGGAGTGATAATATTGGTTTGGTTGCAGCACTAACGACAATTCGAGAGCTAAAACAGCGTAATTCTGAAACTCGATTTAAAGAAATTGGAGATAAGCTAATCAAAGGTATTAACGAAGCTATTACTGATGTTGGCCTCTCTGGTGTTTGTACAGGGCTTTACACTAATCCCGCCATTAATTTAGATTTACCTGACGATAGACTAGGGTCAAAAGTGAACACCCTGTTCATTCAAGAAATGTCATCCAGAGGAATCCTTTGCTATACATCCTTTAAACCAACCTTAGCCCATACTGAGGAAGATATTAATCTTACGATCCAAGCGATTACTGATACTCTAGTAGTGATTCAATCCGGTTTGGAATCTGGCGATATAGATAGTCTGCTGACATGTGATATTAAGAAAGATCCTTTCCGCCGATTGGTAAGATAAATCTGTACCTTGTTTCTCTTGATATGTACTGTGAAAGCCGACTTTTATTTGTTACAGGAACCTTATTGTGATACAATAAAGTGTGTTAGTTAGGTGTTTTTTTTATTAAAACATCTGGCTAGTAGCAAAAGCTAAGTTATTATGAAAAGGCAGGAGGTTGTAAACTCGTGGGAAAAAGCGCCAAGGAACTTGTTGAAGAAGCTAATTCGATGCTTAACGTAATTTCGGTTGAAGAGGCTCAATCGTTGATTGGAAATTCAGATGTCGTTTTTGTCGATGTGCGAGATCCTGATTCGGTAGCAGAAACTGGTATTATTCCAGGAGGAGTTAATGCGCCGCGCGGACTTCTTGAATTTCATGCGGATCCAGAATTTGAGGCTTTCCATAAGCCAGAACTTGACCCAAATAAGCATATTGTGGTAACTTGCGGATTAGGTGGTCAAGCAGCATTATCTGGTAAAGTTCTGAAGGAAATGGGTTTTGAAAACGTTTCTAATATTGATGGTGGAATGGCTGCTTGGACGGAAGCAAATGCTCCAACCGAAGATTTCGAAGAATAAAAAAATAAGTTAGTACTGACTTTCAGCGTTGAAGTTTTTCATCTTCAACGCTATTTTTTTAGTTAAAATCTCTTTTACTGGGAGGGAGCATGAGCGGATTAGGTGAAAAAACGTTGTCGGTTGTAGAAGCAATTCAATCACGGCGGACTATATTCAATTTCAAGTTGGAAAAACCTGCAAGAGAGGAAATCGAAGAAATTTTGGCTTTTGGGATTTGGGCACCCAATCACCGACTGACTGAACCATGGCGGTTTACCATCATTGGTGAGGGAAAGAAACGGATCTTGGCTGAACGGTATCGTGAAATTCAAGTCGAAAAAGTTGTTGAGTATGCCGATGAACAGCAACAAATAAACGTTGGTCAAAAAGGGTATGACAAATTTATGTCAAAACCTATTGTTGTGGCAGTCTCCTATGTCAAATCAGGGAACGATTTTGAGCAACGGGAAGATTATGCTGCTACTTGTTGTGCTATTCAGAACATCCAATTGGTTGCATGGAGTCACGGTATTGGTATGCAATGGAGCACGGGACCAATTACTCGTGAGGTAGAAACACGTACTCTGTTAGGAATTAGTCACGAAGAAGAAATAATCGGTTTTTTGTACACAGGATATCCCGCAGAAATACCAAAAGCTAGGCGGAAATTGTTCAGTGAACTATTTCGCGTTACGGATTGAAGCTAAGAAAGCTCGAAAGTAAAAATTCCCTCAAAAATATTGTATGATCCTCATTTAACGAACCGCGCTGCTTCAATTTATTTGATATTCTTTGCTGTAAATGTTATTATTCGCAGTTTAGCATAGGATTATGATTTTAAATTAGTTTGATTTAGATGGAGAAAGTTATTTATGAGTCGGTATACTGGACCGAAAGTTAAAAAGCTTCGTGCCTTTGGCGTTGATTTACCTGGACTCTCTCGCAAATCACAAAGAGATCGGCCGTATATTCCTGGCGAACACGGTCAAAGTTTTCGTCGAAAACCATCTCCTTATGGTGAGAGATTAATTGAAAAACAAAAGGTACGATTTAACTATGGGCTGAGTGAGAAGCAGATGCGGCGACTCATGTCGGAAGCTCGTCGAAGTCAAATGGCTGCAGGTGATAAATTAATGGAATTACTTGAACGCCGTTTGGATAATGTTGTCTTTCGTGCGGGGTTCGCACCGACAATTCCAGCTGCACGTCAATTAGTAAATCATGGGCACTTCACTGTTAATGGTAAAAGGGTAAATATTCCGTCTTATCGCGTTGATACTGGTGATGTAATTGCTCCTCGTCAGAAAAGCATGAACTTGGAATGCATTGAGGTATCGCTTGAAAATCCTTCACTCTCAAGCACCGATTGGATTGGATTAGATGCAGACAAAAAAACCGCTTCCGTCAATTCGTTACCGACAATCGAAGCTGTTCCTTTTCCATTGGATATCCAATTAGTTGTTGAATATTACTCCAGACTGTTATAAAAAGTGGGGAAAACTAGCTTCCGATTACTTTTTTATTGATTTTCTAACTTCATATTTTCGATTTCATCTTCGAGAGTTTTAATTTCTGCTAATATTCCCACGTCGGATTCTAGTTCATAAGCCTTCTGATAAGCTGCTAGAGCAGCTTCAGGATCATCTAAGAACGACCTCTGGATTTGACCAATCCACTGCCAAGCGTCGACTTCGCTGGGATCCAATTCTACAATCTTCTGGTAGATGTCAAGTGCTTGGTCATAGGATCGGGTGCCCCTCGCTCGTCCCGCAATTGAGGCTTGTCGATATAATAGTCCTATCAGTTCTTGACGTGCCTCTACAAAGTGTTCGTTAATATGAACAGCATCTTCGAGAACCGCAATGGCTTGTTTCTCCATCTTTTCCATCTCATTTGTGTCAGGTATGTTTTCCTTACCCAAAGTTTGATAATTTTGAAGTATCTGTCGATAAGTCCGCGATAATTGCATCCTTGCGAGTTGTCCCACTGCTGCTAGCTCAAACGGTTGATGGAACATTTGTAGGTCGTACTTAATTGCTTGCTGATAGTGATCGATTGCTTGTTCGAATTGACGGGCTCCTTGGTATAAAACTCCAAGTAAATAATGAGCCTCAAAATTTTTAGGTTCCTTTTTAATTACTGCTAAGAATTCCTGTGTTGCTAAGGCCCTTTGCCCATTATCTTTATATAATTCACCTTGTAGCAATCTTAGGTCCGTATTGTTTCGGTCTATTTCTGCTGCATGAGCCAAATGGTCCAGCGCATCCTTGTGCCAATTGCTTCTAAAGTAAATTTCAGACACACGCAATCTTGCATGAAGTAATTTTTTTGTCTCTTTTTGACTTTCCATTTGGGTAATGGCCTGCCAGTACTTTGCTAATGCTCCAGGCAAGTCCTGTATCTTGTATAATTGATCTGCTTTCTCTATTAGTTGATCTAAGTCTGGATTTTCTCCAGAGTTTTGATTTGTATAGGAATTTGTTATATTAAAAAAAATGATGACAAAGAAAATGAACACAGTGAATATCTCGAAACAAATAAGCCATTTTCTCATGTTTTTCACTTCGTCAATTATCCTAGTTTCTGAATCAATTTTTCCAAACAAGCCCTTGGTCTAAAAATTCGATGAATCGTTTTTTATTACGTGTTAAGCCCGGGAACCTGGTAATCTCGCGATCTTCGGGGGATAGCACAACGTAAAATGGCAAAGCTGTTGTCCCAAATCGATCTATTTCCATTTGTTGGTTTTTATCTTTGTTTGCTCCACCATCTGTAAACAACTCTATAAGTACAAACTGTTTTAAACGAGATGAAATTTGAGGATCCTTAAACATGTTAGATTCCATCCAGCGACAGTTAGTACATGTATAACCAGTAAAATTCACAAACATTGGCTTTCCCGTTTTTTTCGATTGCTTGAGACCTTCCTCGAATTCCATGACCCAATCCAAACTATTATCTGATATCTTAGTGTCAGGTTTATGAGAGCGACTTTGTAAATCCAGTGGCAGATAAGCATCAATAAGGCTATGTAGAGGATGTCCTGCTAAGCCCTTTGACATATAAATAGCAAATGTAAACAGTACTATGCTGAGGACCAAACGAGGGGCACTAATAGTTTCTAGTTCTGAATCGTGTGGCAAACGCAGTTTGCCAATCAAATATAAACCGGTTAGGAACGCGATCACTATCCATATAGAAAGTACGCTAGATCGAGTAAAAACTCCCCAATTCCATACTAAATCTACATTGCTAAGAAATTTGCATGATGCGGCAAGTTCAAGGAACCCCATTACTACTTTTACTGAGTTGAGCCAGCCGCCACTCTTAGGCATTTTTGCCAAATATTGAGGGAAGAGTGCCAACAAGAAAAAGGGAATAGCAAACGCTGTTGAAAAAAACAACATTCCAATCAGTGGCCACAACCAATTTCCTTGAACTGCTGCAACTAAGAGCAAACCGACGAATTGTACCGTACAAGTGAAAGAGGTCAAGGTAAAAGTCAGCGCCATAAAGAGAGTTCCTACATATCCACCTCTTCCTTCTTGTTTGGATGAAAATTGCCTAAGAGCTGTGGGAAGTTGGATTTCATACATACCGAAAAGCGAAAATGCAAAGTATACAAAGAGAAAGCCGATAAAAAGATTGACCCAAGGACTGGCAGCTAGCTGATTAGCCCCTGAAGCTCCCAGTGTTATGGCTAATATCAATCCTAATATAGTATAAGTAATAATAATACCTGCAGAATAAATGAAAGCTTGAGCTAGTGGTTTCCCTTCTTCATATTCACCTTGTTTTATGAAATAGGATACAGTAATAGGGACCATAGGAAACACACACGGAGTTAGTAATGAGAGAAAACCCATGGATACGGAAAGAAGAATAAAAGATAATATTCCCTTGGCTATGATATTATCCAGATCAATGTTATCGTCGCCAACAGTAATATCTTTTTCCATTAACGTGCTCTTTTCGTCTCTGGGGTTGCCCTCTTCCACTAACAAAGCAACAGTCATTTTTGTGGTCTTTGGAGGGTAACAGATGTGCGGATCACAAGCTTGATATAAAAGTTCTACGATAAGCGAATATTTACCGGGATTTAAGGTGGGAATAAGCTTAATAGGTGTTTCGAATACAACAGTTCCTTCATGAAAATAAACATCAACTTGAAACCCTTCATCATATTTGGTTGTTGGTGTCGGTTCTAAAGTGTTGCCAAGAGAACTGATTAAGTTCTCGGGCTTAATCGTCACCTTTGAGGCGACAGGTCCTACACTTTGTTTATTAGCAGCATAAATGTAGAATCCTGATTTAATTAGAGCCTGAGTTTTTACTGTAACTACCTCTCCTGCTCGAGCAACAGATGGGTTGATTTCTGCCTCAGCAGTTACAACGGAGTCGATTGTGGTAAAAGGAGTGAATTGTCCAATAGCCAATGGAGCTGTGATTACCAAAATCAATAATGCTATTTGAGGACACTTTTTTTTATGGATATTCAATTGTACTCTGAACCGATTTCTTTTCTCTCATAGTTGTTGTGTTGATAATTTCTAGTGTCGCACTCTGAATTTCTGCTCGGTATCGTAATCCTGCGGAGGTCGCTTGTCGCAGGCCAGATAAAAGTGTAGTTTCAAGTTCTTCTATTGTTGCCCATCGTGCGTCAGAAATTTCCTGTTGATCTATTGGGTTAATATCGCTAGTTGTGGCTTTAGCAGTAAATACATGGGTTATCCAGTTGATAACTTGATCCTCAAAATGGAAATCGACATATGTCTTAAGTATGTATTTTTCTATTTTGGTATGTAGTCCTGTTTCTTCGTAGATCTCGCGTTTAATACCGCTTTCAAAATCTTCTCCAGGTTCAATTCCACCACTGGGGGGACGATAGATTCCTTCCGGATAACTGGGTTTCCGAATTACAGCCACATTAGAATTGTGGAAGACAAATGGTGTAATGTCGTGTGCTCGTCCTTTTCTCATACTCCACTTGAGCAAATCGAATTCGATTTTGTTCATTGCGCACGTGGTATGATATGTTTGAGGTTGACCATATTTCTGTTCAATCTTATCTAGGATTTGCTGTGTAATATACATTTAGATACCTGCAACAAAACGGCTAGGGTTTAATACATTAGCCGGGTCAAGCTCAGACTTGATTTGTGTCATCAGTTGTGATTTCTGTCCAACTTCACCCCAAACGTCCATAAGATTTTTTAACCCAAGTGGTGCAATTTCGAGGATGAGGTTACCTTGTACATTAACAACTTGGTTTCTTAATACAGTGAGGGTATTTGCCAGCAAACCAATCTGTTCTTTAGTGAAATCGGACAAAATAAGATAAACTATACCGTTACCAATGTGAGACATGACATATGCGGAAAATGGACTGGTTAGATCTAAAACACTTGAAATAAAATTACCAACATAAGATGGTTTGATATTTATGCGAGAAACGACCGCCGAGTTTGACCATTTTCCTTCGGGAAAGGCACACAAGCTAGATCTTAATTGTGATTGTTTGTGATCTTGGTAGACTTCTTTTTTAACGACACCATTTAGATTTGCTATTGAATTGATCTGGTCAATTTGCCAGTCAACTGTTTTTGGACGTCCGTCAATTCCAACCAGAAGACATGGTTCGAGAACCTCAGTGTCAGGAATACCTGCAGAAAAAAAACTGACAAATACTGGTAACAACTGCGACTTTACGATCTCCCTAGCTGCACGAAGAGCATTTCCATGTTGATTGAAATTTAGTAGCATGGTTCGTTCAACCGCAGGTTTAGGGAAAAGTTTAAATGAGACCTCCGTAATAATGCCCAGAGTGCCGTAGGATGCGATATACAATTTGTTTATATCATAACCAGCAACATTTTTAACAACTTTTCCCCCTGCCTTAATTATTGTGCCATTAGCTTGAACAACACGTAGGCCCAGAATTAAATCTCTTGTAGCACCATAACGCAATCGATGGGGACCACTGGAATTTGTGGCAACAATTCCTCCGACCGTCGCTTCATTATTATAGGGTGGGTTTGTTGGCAGCAATTGGTTGTGATCACCCAGAATTTCCTGCACATCCTTCAACAACATACCAGAACCCACAGTAATTGTTAAATCATCTGGTATGTATTCAACAACTTTGTCGAATCTTTTCATTGTCAGCAGGAAATCTATTTTGGGTGGAGGGTTACCAATTGAAAGTTTTGAGCCATTTCCCGCAGGAATAACCGACAATTTTTCTTTGGTTGCGTGGTCTAAAAAACTTTGTATTTCACTGACTGATGAAGGTATGGTAACTTCCTTCGGTAGGACTCCATCGATCTTGCTAAAGTTTGCGTTTTGCATCTACACCATCTCCTTGTGACCGCTGCATGCTTCACAAAATGGTAGTAAGGAATGGCGAATATGTTGGCAATCTTCACATTTTTCATATAGAGTTTGACCACACGATGGGCATGTGTAGGGTTCTTCGGATGTTTCTTCTTCTTTTTGCCAAATTGGGATTGCTACTTGGAACTTACGTGAACTCCAATCAAATTCTTTGCGAAGACCACGACGAATTGGAAAGTTACAGACGGGACAGAGCCATTTCCTATATGCTTCCTTATATTGCTTTAATAACCAATCTTTTTGTGGGGAGGATGCTAGCTGAATTAAGTGTCTTAAAATAATAATAACAACGAAAATTGCAACGCCAATTAAAATATAATGAAAGAATTCAGCTGGAAAGTATTGTTGCATAATCATACCTGTTTGTACGAAAGTGGCAACGAAAGCAGCGAAGACAAGTGGGGCGAAATCACTTTTCCTTTTGTAAACAAGAAGCCAAGTAACACCGAACAGAAGTGGAATTATTAGTAGCAGTTTCAAACCAGCTGTTTTCCATCGATGCGTACGCATTAAGGTATAAAATTTTCCCCGCCCAAGTTCGCGACGAGTGTCAATTTTTTCCGTTATTGTATCTATTTCCTGTTGCAATTGACGTTGTTTCTCAGTCAGAACAACAATCTCATTATTGGCTTGTTGGAATTGTTGTTGGTTGGACAGATAAAGTGTCTGACTTTCAGCCAAGGCGTTTTGCTGATCCACAGTAGGTTTCACGCTTTTTTCCAACGCTAGTCGATGCAAGCTTAGTAACTGTTCCATCGTTTCTTTGGAACTGCTCATGCTATTTTTCAGGATTTTCTGGTTTTCCTGTTGGTTCTTAATTTGGGCCACAATAGTGTTTTTTTCTTCGTTTAGCTTCTGTTGCTGATCCTGCAGTGAGTTGCCAATTGCTTCCGTTTGGATGGTTTGCCAGTTAGGCCCCTCAATATTGCCAATGTCAGACAGTATGTGTCTAATGGCCCATATTAAAAGCAAAGTTAGGATGGCAGAAAAGGCATAAATCATAATCCGATGCGAGATAGGCCCTGTTCGTTTGCCTGCACTCATGGTGTAACTCCTGTGGTTTCGTCAATTGGAAAGATTTTTTTAGGGTTACATAGTTGCTTAGGGTTGAAAATATTTCGAATTGTAACCATTAAATCCATATCTTCCTTTGAAAAGATTAGTGGCATAAACTCCTGTTTTTCGACTCCAATTCCGTGCTCGCCTGAAATTGTTCCACCAACATCAACACACGCTTGAAGAATTTCTTTATTAACCATATGAACACGTTCTACTTGATCTGAATCTCTTTTGTCAAAAAGTACAATGGGGTGAAGATTTCCGTCACCAGCATGAAAGACATTGGCAATTGGAATATCATATTTCTTCGACACTTCACCAACAAACTGAAGCATTTTAGGTAGTTGGGATCTTGGGACTGTACCATCTTGTGTAATATAATTGGGTGCAAGTAATCCGAGAGCACCAAAAGCACGTTTGCGAGCCGTCCAAAGGTTTTTCCTGTCCTCATCATCTTTTGCCGTTCGTACTTCTCGAGTATGATGGTCTTCCAGTATTCGAATTATCTGGTCGGCTTCATCAGACATTCCAGCTTCGACACCGTCAAGCTCAACAATCAGTACTGCACCGGCGTCGGTTGGTAGTCCCCAACTGAAAGCCTCCTCAACAGCACGGATAACGAAATTGTCCATCATCTCAAGAGCTGCAGGTACAATTCCATCGGCAATGATATTCGATACCGCATTAGTGGCATTATCAATCGTTTCAAAGATACCAAGCATAGTGTAGTATGCTTGTGGATTGCGTGTTAAACGGACAATGGCCTTGGTGACAATACCAAATGTGCCTTCAGATCCTATCATTAGACCTCGTAGATCATAGCCTAGGTCTTCTTCAATTGGCCCGCCAAACTCAATAATTTCTCCATTAGGCAGTACAACTTCCATTCCTAAAATATGGTTGGTAGTAACACCATACTTTAATGTGTGTGGGCCACCTGAATTTTCGGCGATGTTTCCTCCAATACTACAAGCCTGTTGACTGGATGGATCTGGTGCATAATGATAACCTTTATCTTGTACAGCTTGTGTCAACATCAAATTAACAACCCCAGGTTCGATGACTGCCTGTCGATTTTCAAGATCAACCTCAAGAATCCGATTCATTTTGTTCATAGCAATCATGATCCCTGCGTTTATGGGTAGCGTCCCACCACTAAGACCTGTTCCAGCCCCACGTGCAATATAAGGTTTATTGTATATATTCGCGAGTTTCACAATTTTCGAAATTTCTTCTGCTGAATCGGGAAAAACGACAACATCCGGGAGAGCCTTGAAGAATTCTGCCCCATCACATTCGTATA
>JACLAC010020481.1_pt1 | contig 15508 bp, 12 predicted proteins | sample 8027881 | NCBI WGS metagenome assembly JACLAC01 (sample SAMN15725517, study PRJNA655200) | protist metagenome | isolation source: fluorescence activated cell sorting (FACS) single amplified genomes of... | place: Spain: Blaines Bay Microbial Observatory, Mediterranean Sea | collected 2016-01-19
GCAAGGGTATAGCTTTTACGAAGCTTGGGAGTCTTTCCAAAATAAAAATTCTTAGCTGTATGAGTAGCGGAGCATTATTCGCGTTCTAAAGGCCTTTATAAGAAAGCTTTTTTTGGTGATATCTTATTTGAGAAGGCAAAAGGCATCTAATAACTGTTGACCTTCAACAAAAGATTCGGGCCGCTTAATTTGTAATGAGCGAGCTTTTTTAATTTAAAGTAAACCATGACTCAAGTAAATGGACAAGAAACCTCCAGAGTACACTTAGAGTAACGCTAGTGAACACCTTGTGAACACTTCTTGAAGTGATTGTTAAAAAAGTTTTTGTCAATAGAGTGGATGCAGATATCTTTAAAAAATATCACAGCGACTCCGGGGGGATTCAATGAAAGCAATATTTAAATTAGTCTTATTTTCACTATGTACCATGGCGATTTATGCCGAAGATGACGTCATTGATCCAGTTCGAATAGAATATTTAGATCCGATTACGGGTGAGCAATTCGCCATGAAACCAGAAAATACAGATTTGAATATTATCGTTACGGGTACATTAGCTCAAGCAAGACTCAAACAAACTTTTGTCAATCCAACTTCAGATACCTTAAAGCAATTGGCGTATATGTTCCCATTGCCTTGGGATGGCGCCGTTCATGGTATGAGTTATACCTATGGTGGTGAATTGTATCTTGCTGAGATTCTGGAAAAGCAAGTGGCTCAACAAAAATATGATTCACTACAGCAAGAGGGCTCGCAGGCAGCATTACTGACTGAAGAATCACCGTCCATATTTAAGCAACAATTTGCCAACTTGGGACCTGGCGATACAGTTGAGATAGATCTTATCCTTAGTATGAAAATCCCTAAAGTAGATGGGAAGTATGAATTAGTTTTTCCGACAATGATTGCAGATAGATATGGATCTCTCAATCAAGGAAATGGATATAATCCACCAGATTCTATCATGCCTCAGAATTTAAATATTCAAATTGTACTTATGAATGATCTAGGGTTATCAAATGTATCTGCACCGACACACGATCTTTTCAAAGCAGATAATTTCTTTCAAGATGAACGTATCTACTCTAAAAACTTTTTAGAGGAAGGTCAGTTAATTCATCACAAGCACTCATGGGGCCTTTGGACTCAAACTTTGAAAGCATATCCTAACAAAGACCTTGTAGTAAGATGGAAAAATGTAAGAGATGGTTTAGACTATACATTTGACTATTGGAAATCTCCACAAAATGATACGGGATATTTTGTACTGGATTTATTACCTGAATTAGATCCGCCAGAAGCCGAGCGTGGGCCTGTGGAGCTAATTATCCTTATGGATAAATCGGGATCGCAATCTGGATGGCCATTTGAATATCAAAAAGAAATCGCCATATCTTTACTGGATAAGTTAGAGAATGGAGATAGAGTTCAATTTGTTGATTTTAACACTCGTTACAATTTTTTCTGGCAGGAGCCCATTAATTATAATCTTCAAAAAGACATGGAGTTAAGAACATATATTGATGGATTAATAGCCCATGGTGGAACCGAATTATACGGTGCGATTGAAGCTACTTTAAATCAACCATTGGGGGAACATCAAAGAATCTATGCATTTTTGACGGATGGCTTTATTACCAATGAGTCTTCGATATTTGACCTCATGGAAAACTCTCAACAGAATTTACAAGTTTTCACTTTCGGCGCTGGAGGTAGTGTGAATCATTATTTCCTAGATCGAGCAGCTGAGATCGGTAATGGATTCAGTACTGTAGTGACTCTAGGTGAAGATGCAAGTTATTTTGCTGATCAGGCGTGGTCTAAAGTAATTGGAGCTCAATTAAGTCAGATCAAATTCTACCTAAAGCGAATAGAGATGAAGGGTATTGAGAAACCAATATCTAACAAACTCTATCATGAGAATTCATACTCAGCCAGCGGAAAGTTGATAGGTGAAGGCAAGGATACCTTAGTCATTGAAGGTGAAAAGGATGGACAACCTTGGAGAAGTGCAGAAGAGATAAATATTAGAACTGCGAACCCTTTGAGCTGGGTGATCCCCAAATTATGGGCTCGTAAGAAAATTGACCGCCTCTATTTAGAGCAAGGAGCTTATGAAGAGGAGCATAAAGATCGAATCATTCAGTTGAGTATTGATTTCAATGTATTGAGCCCGTATACAGCATTTCTCGCATATGCTAGAGAAGAGTCCTATGATCAATATACAGTGTATAACTCGCTGACTGGCAGTGTGAGTTCTGCAGTATATTCAAGCTCAGCTAGTGTAGGTTATGCTATACCGATTGAAGAGAATCAAGTAGAGAAAGCTTATCAAAACTTTGGCTTTGAAGTACAACTTGACCATCAAGTACACTCAATTCAAATTGAATGGCCTGTGTCTGACGAGGTTCAATTTATCAGCATTTTTGACTTATCGGGAAAGCTGATGGCTAAAGTCCCAGCCTCTCAACTTAAGAATGGGATTTGGAAGTGGACTTCCTCTAGGTCAACAGCTCAAACATATATTGTTCAAATTATTGGACGTAATGGTGTAGACCATCAGCAAGTCTTCTTTTAGAATATTTGAAGTTTTAATAGGTAGTTGTCAAAAGGTATTTAATGACCATTTAAAGTGTTCGTGGACAATTCGCTTTTTGTGTGTTTGAACATACTTTAAAAACTCCTCAGCAACCGGTGGAAGCTTTTTACCCTTAAGCCATATTAATCTCCAAAATGTGGTGATGGGGAGGCCTTCTTTAGGGATAATAAATAGTTTATCATTTTCTAATGCATTCAGAATACCAACAAGTGGTAAAATGGAATTTCCTATCCCTGCAATTACCGCTTGTTTGACTGCTTCGTTAGATGTGAGTGTTAAACTTTTTCTCGTTTTGGGCGATTCTTCGAAATACGAATTCATAGCTGCGCGTGTAGCTGATCCTTTCTCTCTATAGATCAAGGGGGCATCATCATGGGTAGTAGGATGGTTGGCAACAAAGAAAAGTCTATTTTCAAATAAAAGCTCTTCCTCAACATCTAGATCCTCTGGTACGACTGAAACTAAAGCGAAGTCAGATTGGTTGGAAGTCAGCTCGTTGATGACCTGAGTTTTATTTGAGACATCCATTTCTAGATCTATCCCAGGGTGATCTTGAAGAAATTCAGAGAGGAAAAAGGGAATGACATATTTCCCTGTGGACACAGATGAAATATTTAGTTTCCCTGAAAGTAAACCTTTATATTCAGATGTCTTGTATTTAAGTTGTTCGGCTTCATTGATGATGTTTGATGCAATCTCAGAAATCTCCTTACCAAAATCGGTCACAAATAGCTTTTTACCTATTACCTCAGTAAGAGGTATTTCAAATTGCATTTGAAAATTCTTCAATTGTATTGAAAGGGCAGGTTGAGTGAGGTGCATTTCTCGAGCGGCTTTAGTCACATTTTCATATTTTACGACTGCGAGGAAGATTTGTAATTGATGTAAGGTATAATTCATAAAGAAACCTTTTAGAAGTTTCAATTAAGATAAATAAGATTAATTATTCATGGTGTTAAATGTGGAATTGCGAGATTCAGTTACCTTTTTTGTGGGTCAAGTGGTAATTTAAATGGCATGAAATATTTTAATCAAAAGTTAATTGGGATAGTTACCAAGCACTCCAAAGAATTTGTTATAAAGCCACACTTGGAAAGTCTTGGTTTAAAAGTTCATGTATTAAATGAGATTGATACTGACCTTTTGGGGACCTTTACAGGAGAGATACCTAGAGAACTATCTGCATTTGAAAATGCAAAATCTAAATGTCTTTTAGCTCCTAATTCATTTCCTTTTGTGATGGCTAGTGAAGGTTCCTTTCAGTCCCACCCCTTGTTTGAGGATCTGATGGTCAATGAGGAATATTTAGTTCTTTATGATCGTGAGAATCATCATTTTTTTAGAGCTAGAAAGGTTTTCGCAAAGAGTAATTTCAAACAGGCAAAAATTACTGGTATAAATGAGTTTGAGGACTTTTTAACTGAAATAGGTTTCCCTCATCACGGGGTGATTTTAGGTGAAGATGGAGATTTCGTAAAAGACATACAAAGCAAATCCAAATGGATAGAATTCTTTCATAATGAGATGACAAATTCGGACAAACAACAAGTGTTTGTTCAAACTGATATGAGAGCTTGTAATAATCCCACTAGAATGAAAAATATTGGTGAATTGATGTTGGAATTTTTGGCTTCACTTAAGAATCAATGTCCTTCTTGTGAAGCACCTCAATTAGAATTAGTAAAGGTCCAAGAGGGGTTGAGTTGCTCTTGGTGTCAACTCCCCACTAAGAGTGCCCAGGCTAAATTGTGGAAATGTTGGAAGTGTCATCATGAGGTATGGGAAGAAATAACCGAATTAGAAAACCCCGGTCTGTGTCAATGGTGTAATCCTTAGCAGCTCACTAATCATTAAAATATTTTATCAATCATATATTAACTATATATTTTAATTTATGGGTTGTGACTCATATCTTTGTGTGAAACAAATACAAGGAGATTAAAATGACACAATCATCATGGACTTTCACTCAAGAATCAAGAAACCCGCAGAATCTAAAGCAAATTTTAAATCAATTTTTAGACGATGAAATTAATCATCAAAAATTGAGCCATCTTAAGAATTGGATCGGTGATCACGCAACAGACAGTGTAGAATTTTCTTCTAAAATATCAGATGTTGAGGAGACCAAAACCTCTTTAAATCAACTTCTTCAAGATTTAAACAATCGCCAAAAATTATTCAGAATTGCTGTGACTTTGGAGACGGAGGAGCAGTGGATTTAATCTTGGAAAACCTTAGAAATCCAGCATTATTATTTTTTGTCTTGGGATTGATCTCTGTCCATTTAAAAAGTGACCTAGAGATACCGCCTAATTCTGCGAAGTTTATCTCGCTTTATTTGATATTTGCTATTGGATTTAAAGGGGGGCAAGAACTTTCTCATAGTCATTTGGATTTTGAAATTTTTGCCTCCTTATTTTCAGGTATTCTATTAGCTATCGTGGTTCCACTGATAGCTTTTTTTATACTCAAACAAAAGCTTGACATCCCCACTTCTGGAGCTGTGGCTGCATCCTATGGGTCTGTTTCAGCAGTTACCTTTGTCACCGCGGTTGCATTTTTAGAAGCTCATCAAATTGAATTTGGTGGTCACATGATTGCCGTTATGGCGATGATGGAAGCTCCCAGTATTATTGTAGGTGTGATACTCATCGGCTTATTTGACAAGGTGAATCAAAGAGAGCCGGGTGAGTTGAAGACTGTGATTCACCACGCTTTGACTAATGGCAGTGTCCTATTAATCATGGGTAGCATGTTAATTGGATTTGTGGCAAGTGAATCTCAGGCTGAAGGTATTCGACCTTTTACAACGGATATCTTTAAAGGGTTTCTTGCGGTGTTTTTACTTGATATGGGTATTACAAGTGGTAAGAAGTTGAAAGATCTTTTTAAAAATGGAAAGTTCACATCCTTCTTTGCTACTGTGATGCCTATTGCTTTAGGTTGTATTATGGCTTGGGGCAGTGGAGTGTTTATTGAATCAGTGGGCAACCGATTTCTCTTTGCGATATTGGCTGCAAGTGCTTCATATATAGCTGTACCAGCGGCTATGAAAATTGCGGCTCCCAGGGCAAACCCGAGTATATATATCCCTATGGCCCTAGCGCTGACATTTCCTATCAATATTACCTTGGGTATTCCACTTTACTATGCGATTATTGCTTAAATCCAATGAGGCTCATTTTAAAAATATCAATTCAAAACATCTTTATTGAAAATAGAACTGAGGTGAGCGTCTTGAGAACACTTTTTGAGGCATTTTGACAAAATGGACCAAGAAATTACCCAAGAAATGCAGCAAAGGTTTATCTTTTAAGAGCTATAAAAAGCAAAACTTCCTTCGTTCGCGTTATCGAGTGATGCGTGAAGAGATAAGGGCACTCATTAAGAGGGCCCTTTTCTTATTTTACCCCAAAAATTATGATAGATCTGCTTGAGGTCCTCCTTTGATCCTTAGCCTTGCATCTAATTTCTAGAGTCTTTGCTACCTTTTCAGTTAAATAAATTTCGGAGGTGTTATGTCCGTCAAAGTTGGTTTATTGGGTCTTGGAACTGTAGGCTCAGGCGTTATTGATATTGTACAATCTAAGCTTGAAGAGTATAGTTCTTCAATGGGTTTAGATATTGAATTGTCACTACTTTGTGCTCGTTCAGCAGAGACACGTCAAGCTTTTGAAGAACAAGGATATACTACTACTGCTGATCCTATGGATGTATTGACGCACCCAGATATTCAGATTGTATGTGAGCTGGTAGGTGGATATGATCTACCTCGTGAATGGATTTTGAAAGCTTTTGAAGAAGGTAAACATGTAGTGACTGCCAATAAGGCTTTGATTGCCAAATATGGTGCTGAACTTTTCCCTATTGCCGCTGAGAAGAATCTCTATTTCTCATTTGAAGCAGCTGTAGCTGGTGGCATCCCTATTATCAAAACTGTTCAAGACTCTTTAGTGGGTAACACCATTAATTCTTTAGCAGGGATTATCAACGGAACTTGTAATTATATCCTCACTGAGATGACTGAAAAGGGTGGAGATTTTGGTCCTATCCTAAAAGTAGCCCAAGAGTTAGGCTATGCGGAAGCTGACCCAGAGTTTGATGTAGAAGGGATTGATGCTGCTCATAAATTAGCGATCTTAGCCTCTCTAGCTACTAAGAAGTTTGTGGACTTTGAAAAGATTCACATCTCTGGAATCTCTAAGATTCAAAGCATCGATATTCAGATGGCCAAAGAGATGAATTGCTCTATTAAATTGCTTGGGTATTTTAAACAAACTGAGAATGGTCTAGATGCACGTGTTCATCCGGCGATTCTATCAAGTAGCCACCTTCTTTCTAATGTAAATGATGTTCTTAATGCAGTTTATATGGAAACCTCGGCGCTAGGTTCGACACTATTAACTGGAGCAGGCGCTGGTAAATTACCTACTGCCTCAGCGGTAGTTGGTGATCTCATCTATATTGCTAATCACTTAGCGCATGGACAGGCAAATCCTCCGAAAATGGGCTATTATGCTCAAGACAATGCTGCTCAATTAATGCCTTTTGAAGATGTTGAATCTACCTACTATCTTCGATTTACTACCAAGGACGAAGTGGGTGTACTTGCTTCTATTACTCATTCTTTAAGTGAGAATGGCATCTCCATCAAGTCGATTATCCAAAAAGATGTCGTTGATCCGGGCCAAGTCAATATCATTGTTCTCACTCATACGACTCAAGAGAAGAAGGTTCAAGCTGCTATAGATAAACTGAAAGGTTCATCTAGCTTAGTGAGTGAGCCTCAATTGATTCGTTTCGCAGAATAATTGAAGGGCTGAGGAGATAAAGTGTCCGCTAGTTTTTTAGAAAAACTACTCTGCCTTTTAGCTGATTTGGCGGCCTTAACTATTGCCTTTGTTATCCTCTTTTTTCTGCAATATCATTGGGGATGGATCCCTGAGAAATTAGATACGACCAAGGACATTAATCATTATATCAGACCGATGATGTTCCTCAACGGCACTTGGATTGTACTATTTGCTGTCAATGGCCTCTATCGCAAGTGGATGCTTCATTCTAGGATCTTTGAGATTTGGTGCATGAGTCGAAGTATCTTCTTTGGTTGGTTTTTGATTTTCTGTTTATTCTTTGGCCCATCTTTAATGGGGTCGGTATTTAAAGGCAATCAAGTAGAAGTTTTTACAGATCCATTTTTCATGGTGATGTTATATTATGGTGCGCTTCTATTTAGTTTATTGATTCCTTTTCGTCTGATAGTTCAATGGTTTGTTCGCTTCCTATTACTCAAAGGGTTTGGGACAGATCGTTTCATCATTATTGGTATTAATGAAGCAGGAATTGAAGCTAAGAAGGAGCTTGAAAATAATCCAGAGTTAGGTCATCGACTCTTGGGCTTTGTCAACTCTCATCGACCTGGTGAACAAGAGAATATCTCAGAGTTCGCTGGTGCTAGAGTCCTCGGGCGAGTTGAAGATTTGAAATCAATTGCTAAGGTTCATAAAGCTGCTGGGATTGTGATTACTCATGAGACGAAGGATCACGAAGATATTATTGATATCTTGAAGCATGTGGTAGAATTGCCAATTACTGTTTATGTGATCCCCGATCTATATGATGTGGTGACAGGTCATTTTAAAATCTCATTTGTTCATGGCTTCAATCTAAAAGAATTACTTCCACACAACATGCAACTATGGGAAGCCTATTTGAAGAGATGTATGGATATCTTCATCTCTTGTGTGGGTTTGATAATTGCTAGCCCTATTTTACTGTTAACTTCAATTATTATTAAATTAGATTCCAAAGGTCCTGTCTTTTATTCTCAAGAGAGAGTAGGGCAATACGGTAAGAAATTTTTCGTTCATAAATTTCGTTCTATGAGAACTGATGCTGAGGCTAATGGTCCGCAATGGGCTACCAAGAAGGATCCGCGAATTACTCGTATTGGTAAGTTCTTGCGCAAAACTAGAATTGATGAAATTCCTCAATTGTGGTGTGTATTAACAGGTGATATGTCTATGGTGGGCCCTCGTCCCGAGCGTGAACATTTTATCGCGAAGTTGAAGGAAGAGATTCCTCTTTATGGACGCCGACTTTTGATGAAGCCAGGTCTCACAGGTTGGGCGCAGGTAAGACATCATTATGATTCTTCTATAGAGGATGTAAAGAAGAAGCTTCTCTATGATCTTTATTACTTCGAAAACATGTCGGTCCTATTAGATATTCAGATATTGATCCGCACCGTTTGGGTTGTACTGACTGGATCTGGAGCACAATAAAAGCACCCGTATTGAGGAGTGCTTTTATTTCTTCAAGTGGCCATTTGAGTTAGATGTTCTTGGTGAAGCTTAATCTCGAATCGCTCCTGAAAACCCAATTTCTGTCGGCAAGTGAAAAGCTTCTGGTTTTAACCTTTGTTTAGTCTTTGGATGTTTCATAACTCTTTTGACTAGTAGGTCAAAGAGTAGTGGATTGACTTTGTAGACTTCATTGAGTTTCTCTTCTTCTGCTTGAGTGATATATCCTTTTGATTGTAACTTTGAGGTTCGAATGAGGAAGTTAATGGCTGGTAGGGGGTAGTCGGATCCATCCACCATCCTATCGTGCCAATCCTGTCTCTGTAGTAAAGTATCCACTTGTGGGCCCAGGTGATTGTATAAGGATATAGCGGAGATGTCTAAAAAGAGCTTTCCTTTGTACTGAGGGTCGTCAAGCATCCTAGCTAGGAGTTGGTAGGCTGGAACCTTTTGGGATGCTTCGGCTTGAGTGGGGTCTGCTTCAAGATCTAAGAATTCTCCAGTGGTGGCTGCATGGGCTAGGATGACTTTTACACCCTGACTGAGAGGAAGCTTAAAGGCTTGTGGACTGCCATAGGCTTGGTGTTCGTCTGCTTCGACTGCGTGTTCTTCTCCTGAATGGGAAATCAAAGTGATATTGTATTCGGCCATTTTTTTATAAAAAGGAATGATACTCGAATCAGCGGGGTTCATCCCCATAGCGTTGGGGAGCCATTTCATAAAGCGAACGCCTTTCTTGCCCCATTGATCAAGGTCTTTGATTGCATTTGGTTTGTAGGGGTGTATTGAGATGACTGGGACGTATCTTGAGGTGTCTTCTTGTGCTCTGGACCAAGCGAGTTCATTGGGGATGTGAAAGGTTGACATGGATGAATCCACCTGGCCCTGCGGGTTGTAATGCATGTCAAATGCAAAAAGAAAGAACTTGCCTTTCTTGGGGTGGTGATCTACTAGGGATTTGAATCTATCCCAGGATTGTTGAGCTGTCTGGTTGGTGTCTTTGACCTGGGCGGCACTGAGGTAAGTCTTAAACTGTGCGTACTTCTTAGGTTGTGTGATCTTGCGTAGATCTGAATTGACCCATGCGCCACTTCCATCGCCATCGAGGCCGAGTAAGTGAACGTGAACATCTGCCATTCTATTAGAATCAAGTGGTTCTAATATGGAGTCAACCCAAAGTCTAGTTTCCTGAGTGAGTGAAGTACTTAGGCTTTCAGGTGGGTGTTCAAAATTTCCACCGACCCACTCAAATAACCCTGCAAAAGAAGGGGAGATAAGGCTGATTAATGTGAATAAAATGAGGTGTTTGCGCATTGTTTTGAATAAAATCATAATAGTTATAGCTCTTGTTGAATATAACTACAGTAAATGCGAATCACATGCCAGTTTGTTTGCACATAAGCCTAGGAGACTGAGGAGTTGACTTTTGTTTGAAACCCTGTGAACACTTTATGAGCGATAGCTCTTGATTTTACAAGGATATTCAAAGGACCCTGAGTGGTTTTTATAAATTTGTGCCCGGCAATGAAGCGTATCTATTCGGATGAAACTAATGAATAAATTTAAGCTAATATCAGCTGCTTTAAATGTATTGATTTTGAGTGGGTGTCTCACGAGTTCTCACCATTTTCGCAGTGGTAAAACCCTAGAATCAGGTGAAGCACGTGTGAATTATGGTTTTTCAATCAGAAAAGCTCCACTTTGTACAGGTACCTATGGTAATGGAAATTGTGAGGGTTGGGACGAAGTAACTGCACCGAATCTTTCTAGAGGTTTTAGACTGGGAGTCAGAGATTCTTGGGGGCCCTTTACAGGTGTGGATGCTGGGTATCAATTAGAAGTCGGTGTTTTAGAATTTGATATGCGACTTGGCTTACCTCATTTAATGATTAATGGAGTCCAACTTTATCATTCTTTGGGTGCAGGCTGGGCGATTGGGAGTTTTCCCGATAACAGTTATTTCTTGGATTATGTGATCTCAAGAGAGTTTAAGCAGGTTTCGCTTTTTTTGAATACGCGTCAGGCACGTTTAGCAACACAGCTTTATGAATTAGAGTTTGAAGCCAAGGAGCAAGAATCTGGAAGCGTGTTTAAAAGTAATCCGAGGTGGTTACAGCAATATGGTGGTGGGGTTAAATTTTATTCAAGGCAGAAGACCTGGATCATCCCTGATGCCTTGTATTTGACCTATCTCATGACTGCTCCAGAAATGTCTGTTGTGGGTACCCCCATTAAGGATGATTCTCCTTGGAAGTTTGCTGGCCACCTTAACTTTGGTATAGGGTGGGATTACTAATGAGATATTTATTGATTTGCCTTTTGAGTATAGCCTGGACCCAAGATTTATCCTCGGACGAGAAAGGGAGTTTTATTTCATCTGAGAACTCTTCTTCCCTTGAAGTTGATTCTTCATCAAATAATACGTCTTCTTTAATTGAAGCCTCAATCTCTTGGCGGGAAAGTTCATCTTCTCAGGAACTTTTGTCTTCTCTTTCCAATGAGATTTCTTCTTCTTCAGTGACCTCATCCTCTAGTATCTCTTTGAAAGCTTCTTCTGCGTCAGACATCGTTCAGGAAGCGCCTCCACATACTTTGATAGTGATGACCTTAGCCTTAGAGAGTGAAGAACCTTTGGGTGACTTCCCTCTTGAAATTGAAGGGTTCGGTGCCTTCAATAGTGATGCAGATGGTTTGCTTGAATTAGAATTTCCATTCCAGGAATCTATCGTGATTCAGTCGAAGGATAGCTTGTATATCACTCAACAATCAAATTATCAATTGAATCCAAGTGGTTTTACATATATTCAATTAAAGTTGCGAAAAGTAAATCAAGTTGCCAAGGATACTCAAACTACAGAGATGGTAGTGGTTGCCGAAAGGGGGTCACTTCACGAACGTAAGGAAGTTTCCTTGATCACCATCAAGCAAGAGGATATGAAACAGGTAGCTGCAGTTCAAGGTGATCCTTTGCGCGTAATTAAAACCTTACCCGGGGTGACTTCTACTTCTGATTTAAATGTTCGACCTTTTGTTCGAGGTGGAGATGAAAGTGAAACGAGAGTTTTTTGGAATAATATTCCTTTAATTCAGCCTTACCATGTATTAAGTGCTTATTCCATATTCAACATGGAGACTACTGATAATTTGCGGTTTTATTCAGGAGCATTTCCAGTAGAAGGCAATGGCTCTTTATCTGGAGCTATCTTTATGGAATCTAAGCCGGCTCCATTAGATACTATAGAAGCTGTTGCGGATGTGTCTTTTTTAAGAGGTAATGCTTATATAGGAGTGCCTGTTGTCAAAGATAAATTTGGCGTGTATTTCTCTTACCAAGCATTTATATATGATTGGGCAATTAAGCGATTTTCCGAAGGGGCAGTATTTTTATTCGGTGATGAAGAATCGTCCAAATCCCTTGAAGAGTATAAGAAGTATGTGGAGCTTCCCAACTTTAAGGATATGGAATTTGGGGCAAATTATCAATTTACCAATAACACTAACATCGAGTATACTGCACTTTATGCTAATGATGTTTATGTCTCCCTCTTTCCAGAAGAATATGAAGACCCATCTAACCCGTCCAAGGTAGTTGAATCCATTGATACACTCGCTTTGGTGGATATCCCTAATTGGATTCACGGTTTAAACGTGAGAACTATTGTGAACAATAGATGGACTATGAAGAATACTGCGGCCTATCAGAATCAGACTTATTATATGAGTTTCCTTTCTGAAGAAGGCGAGCCACTTCTAGATTTAGAGAAGACTTCCTATAATCTACGATCCCATCATATTTATCAATACGATGATAATCATCTATTCACATTCGGAGCTGCCTGGGATCATAAAATCCAAGAGTACAATGTAAACATCCCAAGACCACAATATGAAGTGATCATGAATGGTAGTACAGATCCTGTTCAGGTAATTGGCTTCTTTGATACAAGAGGACTTGTCATTACCGATGATAATTATGTGTCTAATACGATGAGTGTGGCAGAGAGAGTTTTCATGAATTATGAAGGAAAAAGAAACCAAGAGTTTTTAGGGATTTATTTTGGAGATGAGTATCGTAGGGATTCCAAGAATAAATTTAAAATGGGAGGCCGCATGGAGTATGAAAGTTCTTCACAAGAAGTCACCATTCTCCCACGTGCAAGTTGGTTACACCAATTGGATGCTAAGAATGAGTTAAGTTTTTCTTCTGGGCTCTATGCTCAAAATGAATTTGAATTTTATTATCGTCATTTTAATCCAAATCTTACCAGTGAGAAAGCTTGGCATTTAAATGCTGAATGGTCCCATGACTTCAATGACTATTATCGTTTGGAATGGAGTAATTATGCTAAGTACTACTTTGATTTAGCTGCGGTCAAATTACGACGTACTGATGAAATTGATACAGATAAAATTTGGGATGCTATTGGCGCCTTTACGAGTGTAAATACTTATTCTGAACAGGATTCATTATTACAATCTTTAGGTTTTGATAGAAGTCAAGTGGATTCGGCTATGAATGCATATGCAGAAACAATTATTGAATCCTTTCCAGCTGATCAAGAGGAAGATGTGAGAAGTGCACTTTCTAAAAGTGAGTTAGTTTTTAGAAATACTGGAATTGGTTATGTTCTGGGAAGTGAAGTTACTTTTAGGTATGATCCTACCAAAACTTGGAAGGGATGGGCTTCAGTGGAACTCTCTACAAGTAAAAGAAGAGATCGTGAAAATGATATCTGGTATAATTACGCTATCCATCGACCTTGGGCATTTAAGTGGCATAATTACTTTGATATGAGCAATGAATGGCAATTTGCCGTGCGGGTCAATACCACTGCCGGTCAGGCTTACACAGGATGGGAACTACCAGGGAATGACACTCTACTAGTGGTTGAGGAAAGAAATAATAGGCGCTATAGCTCTTATACTCGTGTGGATTTAAGACTTTCCCACAAGGATACTTTCTTCGGGCATCCAGCGGAATCGTACTTTGAAATATGGAATTCATTTAATGAAGCGAATGTCTTCCTGACAGATAATGAGACAGGTGAATTTAAGATGATTGGGATGAACTATCCATTGCCGGTATTCTTTAGTGGCTATAGAGTAAGATGGTAATTCATTTATGAAAAATTATCTCATTGGATTCTTTGTCGCGATTCTCCTACATATTCTTGTGCTGTTACTCATACCAAGTGGCACAGATTTGGTTGATGTGGTGGTGGATGATAATACACCACTTCTCGAAATGGAATTTTACGATGAGCCAGATTCTGAAGAGCCCGTTGAAGATCAAGTTCAAGAGAAACCTCCTGAAGAGCAACCGGAGGAAGAGCCCATTGAACCAGAAGAACCTGAAGAGCCAATTGAGGAACCTATTGAAGAGGTTCCCGATGATGTGATTGCTGAAGAAGAAGTTGAAAAGCCAATTGAAAAACCTGTTCAAGTGTTACAGTCAAAGCCTAAAGTATCTTCAACTCCGCAAGTAGTCGTTAAGTCAAGTAGTGCAACCTCTAGCACGGTAGTTTCTTCATCTGAACTAGATGCTAAGAATTTTAAACCTTTTGGGAATAAGAAGCCAAAGTATCCTGCCATTGCGAGAAAAGCAAATATCGAAGGTTGGGTCATGGTGAAAGTTCTTGTCAATGCCAAAGGTAAAGCTGAGAAAGTGAAATTATTAGACTACCAAGGGCATCCAGCTTTTAAGAAGGCCACGATCGATGTGGCCTATCTTTGGCGCTTTCCTATCCCTACCCGCAGAGGTAAAAGAGTCAGAACTTGGTATAAGAAAAAGGTCATCTTTCGATTAAGAGATTAAGCTTTCTTAGCTTGACTCTTGCCGCTTCGTTTCTTGGCGGCAGCTTTCTTAGAGGCTCTGATCTTACGCTCTTCGGCTTCTAATTTGGACTTCACACCGTGGACTGAGCAGATGGGACACTCCATGGGGTCATGTCCTCTAGCAGGGCAAAATTCTCTACCGAAAAAGATGATCTGAAGATGAAGCTTATTCCAAAGTTCGCGTGGAAATAATCTCTTACAATCCTTCTCTACCTGATCTACGGATTTACCTTGCGATAGGCCCCAGCGAACAGCTAGTCGATGAATATGAGTATCCACCGGAAAGGCGGGCACCCCGAAGGCTTGTGACATCACCACAGAGGCTGTCTTATGTCCTACTGCTGGTAGCTCTTCTAGATCTGGAAAATTATCTGGAACTTGGCCATCGTGTTTGTCAATCAGGATATGTGATAAACCGTGAATACCTTTGGATTTCATGGGCGATAATCCACAAGGTCGAATAATTGCTTTAATCTCTTCGACACTCATCTTGATCATGTCGTAGGGATTGTTTGCTTTGGCAAAAAGATGAGGCGTGATTAAATTCACTCGCTCGTCTGTACATTGTGCTGAAAGTAGAACTGCAATTAATAGGGTATAAGCATCAGTGTGATCTAGTGGGACAGGGGTCTCAGGATAGAGCTCCTCTAGCTTGTCTAGAATAAACTTAACTTTGGCTTCTTTGGGAGTCATAGGCGGTCTTGTACTTCTTCAATAAGGTCATCTTTAATTTCATCAGCAGTTAAGGCAACATCAATAGCGGTTGATC
>JACLAC010018354.1_pt1 | contig 15507 bp, 9 predicted proteins | sample 8027881 | NCBI WGS metagenome assembly JACLAC01 (sample SAMN15725517, study PRJNA655200) | protist metagenome | isolation source: fluorescence activated cell sorting (FACS) single amplified genomes of... | place: Spain: Blaines Bay Microbial Observatory, Mediterranean Sea | collected 2016-01-19
TGTTTACACAGATACTTGGGTCGATATGGAGTTCTTCAAAGATCCTAATTTCGTTGAAGAAAAAAAAAGACGCATCGAAGCTTTTCAACCATATCAACTCAATCACGAGCTACTCGGAGATCGGCAGATACTAGTGATGCATTGTCTCGCTGCTCATAGGGGTTATGAGATTACTGGACAGTTAATTGATGATCCGCGATCGATCATATTTTGCCAATCAGAAAATCGGCTACACAGTATGAAGTCGATCTTCCATCGGTTACTAAGCTAATTTTCATATAGATTGTCAGCCGGTGGTTAGCTGGAGGAAAATTTCTTCTAGTGTAGATTCTACTACTGCAATTTCCAGTAATTGGCAGCCTTGATGAATTAGTGCTTTGGCCACTTTTGGCCTCAAATCTCCATTTCTATCCGCATTAACTCTTGGAACTACTTGGAAGGTATAGATATCGCTTTCTTGATTGGAAAGTGTGTAAGACAGGGTTAACTCATCCAAAGTATTTTGTATAATTTCTAGTTTCCCTTGGACAACTAATCGAATATACCGTTCGTTTGTAGCGAAGCCCTCAATATCATGTGAACGTAGTAATGGCTTCTGGTCCACAAGCTCGATGTCTCCTGCAATCTTTCCCTCATGAATTACCAACATTCGTTGACAAGTCATGCTAGCTTCGGCCAGAATATGTGTACTAAGGATCACTGTTCGGTTCTGACCAAGCTCACGAATCAGTTCTCTGATTTCAATAATCTGACGAGGGTCAAGACCAGAGGTTGGTTCATCTAAAATAATCACTTCAGGATCATGAATCAGAGATTGAGCCAAACCGACCCGTTGGCGGTAGCCTTTGGATAACTGTCCGATGATTTGCCTTCTTCGATCTTTGAGTCCACACGCTTCTAGGACAAAATCCAGACGTTCTGATCTTTGATGATAGGGAATATCCTTTATTTGGGCGACGTAATTAAGATAGCCACTTACGGTCATTTCTGGATATAAGGGGACAATTTCTGGTAGGTAACCTACCCTTTTTTTGACTTCCAAAGAAGAGTGAAAGACATCATAGCCGGCAACCTCTACTGTACCGGAATCAGCAGGCATATAGCAGCTTAGGACTCGCATTGTAGTCGTTTTGCCCGCACCATTCGGTCCCAGAAAACCAACGACTTCCCCCTTATCAATCTCAAAACTCAGCCCTTTCAAGGCTTTAAAAGTACCATAGGTTTTGGTCAAATCTTTAACGCTAATCATATACCGTATTATAACATGTTGATAAGTCTGGATAATTGATACAAAACAAAATCGACAACAAGATTATAATGCACAGCTAAATCAATTCCATCGAATTCAGGTTCTGGACCACTGACTTCCGTACTTCTTAACCAATTTAAAGATCTAAACCTATATGACTTTTAAGAAAGGAGTTACTGAAAAACTTACAATTTCTTATTCTGGAACGCTAAGCTAACATCCAACAAGTTTTTTTAGCGTTTCGGTAGATTTTAAACCGGAACCCGTTAGAATAGATATGACCAAATCATTGGTTTGCACGATTCCGCGATTAGAAAAATGTTCTAATCCACTGACTACAACTGCCGACGTAGGTTCAACGAAAATTCCCTTTTTGGCTAAAACATCCAAACCTGATCTAATTTCGTCCTCAGTAACAGTAGTGAAAGCACCTTCAGTTTTCAAAATAACATCTTTAATCATACGACTTCTAATCGGCTGTTCAGCAATAATTCCTTCAGCTAAGGTTTCAGCCTCAACCGGCATGGGCGTAATTTCACGCTGGTTGTTAGCTAACGATCGAAAAATAGGGCAGCAGGATTCCGATTGGACACCCAATAAACGAGGTAACTTTTTGATTAAACCTTGTAGGTATAATTTCTGAAAACCCAAATAAAGGCTAAGGTAAATGCCCCCAAACCCAACGGGACAAACCACAGCATCAGGTGCTGACCAATCCAATTGTTCAACAATTTCAAAAGCCATCGTTTGTACACCCGACAAGAAGAAAGGGTTCCAATTATGCGAAGCGTAAAAAATACTATTGGTAGCCGATAAAACTGCTTGGGTGGTTTGGTTTCTATTACCAGGAATCAATTCAAGTTTTGCCCCGTAAGACAAAATTTGAGTTAGTTTTCCAGCCGATGTCTTCTCAGGACAATAAATAATACAATCGATATTGGCTCTCGCACTATATGCAGCAATAGCTGCACCCGCATTGCCAGAAGAATCTTCAATAACTCGGTCGATTCCAAGTTCGTAGGCTTTTGAGAGTAGTACTGAAGCCCCTCGGTCTTTATAGGACCCCGTTGGAAAAATATAATCTAGTTTGAACCAATGTTGACAGGAATCTAGTTGATCTCCGACAAGAGGCGTCATACCTTCACCTAGTGAAATGATACGAGTTGGATCAGAGAGAGGTAACGCCTCCCAGTAACGCCATAAGGTTGGTGCACGCTGGGCTATTTGTTCTGGTATTAGCGGGGTTTGGCTTTTGGTAAGTAATAGTGGTTGGCCACAGTCGCAACAGTATCGAGTTATTGTAATAGGAAAATTTTGGTCACAATCTGCGCAAAAGTAGCTGGTAATATCAGTATTCATGTTAGAATAGGTGTTAGTTTTCTGTCTGATTCTTCAATGTATTCACGAGATAGTTTGTGGGGGAATTCCATGCTTAGTATAACCTTGTTTGCCCTATTGTCAACGACAACCCAGCTTTGGGCTCAAGGCTCTTCAAGTGATTATAAGAGAGCTAACAACCTAAAAGAACAGTTCAGAAACCAAATTTTCCAGTTAGAAATTACGCCCAACTGGTCAGCCGATAATCGACATTTTTGGTATTTGAAACAGCTAGCAAGCGATCGATATCAGTTCGTAAAGGTATCTATTCAATCACAAAGCAAAGGATTGGCCTTCAATCATAAGAAACTTGCAACCAAGCTAACGAATGCTACTGGCCAATCTATTGAACCGGATCGTTTACCCATTACCAATTTAGTTTTTACTGATCGGCCAGATATTTGGCGTTTTAATTTCCAAGGTAAGCCTTGGGAATTAGACACCCAAACTGACAATTTAAGAATAGCCAATATAGTGGATATCACCCCAATCAAACTAGGGTCAACAATCCGGCCAAGTTATCAAACAGGGGTTAAAATTTCCGTTACTTTTCGTAATGAAACTAATCAACCAATCCATTTGTTTTGGTTAGATGGACAAGGCGATCAAAAACTTTATTCGACCTTAGAAATTGGAGAAGTTCATCAGCAACATACTTACACTGGGCACATTTGGCTAATAATGGATGAAATAGGTCAAAAGTTTGGAGTCTACGAAGCTAGCTTACAAGAACCATTAGTGACAATCCAGGAAGAAAGGTTGCATAAAAAAAAACAGAGCGAAAAGATCACAAAAAAAGATCTCCCATCTAATGGGGTTTTTTCACCAGATGGTACAAAATTAGCCTTTATTAAGGAACATAATTTATGGATACGGAAAGACAACGGACAAGTACAACAACTGAGTCAGGACGGTAATAAAGTAGAGGCATATGATCAAACTCGAATCCATTGGGCACCAAACAGTCAAAAATTGATTTCTTTCAAGGTACAACAAGCGCAAAAACACTTAGTACATTTGATCGAATCATCTCCCAGCGACCAGATTCAGCCCAAGCTTCATTCTTTTCAATACCTTAAACCTGGAGACAAAATCGCCAAGCCTCACCCGTGTGTTTTTAATATAGAAAAAGGGCAACAGTTACAAATTGAATCAAGACTATTCCCCAACCCTTGGTCATTGAGTCATGTTCGTTGGCATCAAGATAGTACGACTTGTTACTTTTTGTATAATCAGCGTGGCCATCAAGTTTTACGGTTAATTGCAGTGGATTCAGACACTGGCCAGACAGATACTGTTTTCAATGAACAGAGTTCAAGCTTTATTGATTATTCTCAAAAAATGTATCTAAATTGGTTAAATGATAATGAATTGATTTGGATGAGCGAACGTAGTGGATGGAATCATTTATATCTCTACGATGTTACTAATCGCCGGCTCAAACACCAGATTACCACAGGTAAGTGGGCAGTGAGAAAAGTAGAACATGTAGATAAAAACACACGCCAAATCTGGTTCCAAGCTAATGGAGACGCATTCACTGAAGGCAAAAATCTACCCACGACTTCAGATCCTTACTATGTCCATTATGGCCGTATCGATTTAAGTGGAGAAAATCTGGTCTGGTTAACTAAGGATGATGGTACGCACCAAGTACAATGGTCTCCAAACCGATGCTTCTTTGTGGATAGCTGGTCACGTGTTGACCAACCTTTTATTCATCAATTGAGATGTTCAGAAAATGGTAATTTGATTTTAGATTTGGAAAAATCTGATTGGACAAAATTGAGAAATTTGGGATGGTCTGTTCCTCAGCGTTTTTCAAGCTTAGGAAGAGATGGAAAAACTAACATTTATGGTCTCTTATGGCGACCAACTAATTTCGATAAACAGAAAAGGTATCCCATTGTTGAACATATTTACGCTGGGCCACATGATGCTTTTGTACCGAAAAAGTTTCAAGTTCATTACCACCAACAGGAAATGGCAGAACTTGGATTTATCGTGGTACAAATTGATGGTATGGGAACCAATTGGCGATCTAAACTTTTTCACAATTACTGTTGGCAAAATTTGAAAGATGCTGGTTTTCCGGACCGAATTGCTTGGATTAGATCGGCTGCATCAGAATACCCAGAAATTGATCTGACACGTATTGGGATTTACGGTGGGTCTGCCGGTGGGCAGAACACGCTCAGTGGCATGTTGCATTACGGTGATTTTTATCATGTCGGTGTAGCTGATTGTGGCTGCCACGATAACCGAATGGACAAGATTTGGTGGAACGAAGCTTGGATGGGTTGGCCAATTGGTTCCCAATATGATGATAATAGTAATGTTACTCACGCTAAAAAATTAACTGGAAAACTATTACTGATCGTGGGGGAATTAGACCGAAACGTTGATCCTGCGAGTACAATGCAGGTAGTCAATGCTCTTATCCAAGCCGATAAGGATTTTGATTTACTGATTATTCCAGGTGTAGGACATGGGGCTGCAGGAAGTACTTATGGTACCCGACGTCAGCGAGATTTTTTCGTACGCCACCTTTTAGACCGTGAGCCAAGAGTGGACAGCACAGAAAAAATTAGCAAAAATGATGAAATAAATTAGATATACAACCCTCCTATTATTCTTAACAGTTCAACCGGTCCCATCGAAATTTGATAATTATTCGTGAAAACCATAATACTTGGGGTTATATTTCCTGATACACTTTTGCTTGGTGCATCTGACGAAGATCTTAGCTAAAGGCACCTATCAATACTCTAAAATGATTGATTGTGACTTAGTTTTAAAGATAAGGAGTACGATGATGCTGGATACGCCCAAATAGGATCTGTTCATTATGGACCAGAGCGACTGGAAGGTATCGGTGATGTTTATGCTTCTCCTGTTGGTGCCAATGGATATATTTTCCTGCCGGACCGAGACGGGAATGTTGCTGTTTTCAAGCATGGAATAGAATTAAAAGGTCTTAGCCATAAATCAATTGAATGACAGTTTTTCAGCATCTCCAGCAATCGTTGATGATTGGATCTATCTACGTGGGCACAGATATCTCTGTTGCGTAGCGAATATGAATAATTAACCCAGTATTAACGTTGACTATTGACTAATCACCGTTGGTGTTGACAGGCTAGATAAAGTTCTATCGTAAGTAATTCCGCCATGGTCTTTAGCATTGGTTGAGATATCTTTCCAACAATACTAATTCATAACCCCCCAAACATAATTTTTTGACGTCAACTCATTAGATTCGATAACGTCAAAAGAAAATGCTGTACCAAGCTTGTAACAAACGAATATCAATATTTCTTTTATTACTATTTCTTAATTGATAACCAAAACAAATGAAAATCAAAATTAAACACCAAAATCTTCTAGAAGCAGTAAAATCGGTACAGACCTTGGCTAGTAGACGAAAAGCCTTGAATAGTTTAACACATATAACTATCGAAACTACTAGTGAACAAACGGCCCAACTGTCAGCTAGAAGTAGAGACCTACTATTTTCATCTGATCAGATTTCTACACAGGTGATTCGGCCTGGGAAAGTAACCTGTTCGTTAGAACAACTTGGTATGTTCCTAAGGGAAAGTTTAGGGGATGAGATTACTATCACTCGAACCCAAGCTGGCATCATGACTGTAAACTGTGGAAATCAAACGATAGAAATTGAAACGATAATTAATTCTGATTCCATTGGTCTATCCTTATTACACAGAGTATTTCGAGCATCACCGTCAGTAATCATTTCACTTTTAATCCATTTGCTATTGGCAATTTATATCGCCTTTAACTTGCGAAATTATATCATTGAAGAGGATAAAATTTCCGTGGATTTTGTCTCTATTCCTGAGACAACTACACGTCGAATGATCAAAAAACCGGTAGTCGATCGCATTCAGCGACGGATAACACCAGATCCTTCTCTACGGATGACCAATCAACCCAAAATCCTGGTAACTTCACCCACTAGCGTAGCTGAAACTGTTCAACGACGCCCTGTCGACATACAACAGAATGTTGATCTGAACCCGAAACTAGTGGATCAAAAACCTACAGATCTGACAACCCAAACACGGATTCCGATGACAACAAGTCCAAGCCGGGTTCAATCTCCAACCGACACAACTAGTAATACTCCATTGAATGGAGCTGGTTTGTTATCTAACAGGTTTAGGGCGCAAAGCCAAGGTCGTGCTGAATCTCTGGGTATTTCTTCAATGTTGAACTCAACTGGGGCTAAAGATTCAGGTCAAGTTTCTAACTTTAGCATGAGAGAATTAGTGATTATTCCGAAAGACAAGCTGGGAGCTAAGATTGTTGGTAGTGGTAACGAGTTTTCTGCTCATATCAAATTAGTTCGCCTCAAACATTCGTTATCAGATTGGTGGCAGGATCCAACCGCAGTTCCCAGTTTTATTAAATGGTTACAGGATAACACCAAAATCACAGCTGATGTTGATTTCGAAGGTGGCTCTTTGGTCATGACAGACGAACGGATTTTAGATGCTCCATTCATTTTCATGACTGGACACGACAGAGATATTGTCCTGAATCGGAGTCTGGCAAAAGATGGTCCCCTATCCGAGGGGTTTTCACGCAAAGAAAGAATTGCTATGCGAAAATATCTTATCAACCGTGGCGGACTTTTATTCTTCGACGACTGTGGCTTCAATGGAAATTTTGCATCCCGTTTTCGAAGAGAATTACAGTCGGTACTTCCTGAATTTCAATTAGCTAATATCCCACACGATCATAAGCTATACAAAGTTTACTACCAACTGGCTGAGCCACCCACGGGCGGGGATGTTTTTTGGAACAGTGGTTACAAGCCGAAGCAAACACAGTTCAAATTTCAAAAAGGTATTTTTATTGGGAACCGATTAGCTGTCGTTTTTAACCGGAAGGATTATCTCTGTTGTATGGAGACGTCAGAAGTCGATAGTCGTGCACGTTTGCAAGATCGTCGCTCACCAGACGTTCATCGATTTATGACGAACTTGTTAGTCTATGCAATGAAATACGGTGGTAATACTGACCGTAGCGAGTATAAGCGATAAAATTAATTGAGAGAATTCAGAGTTTCGCCGCTACTCTGATTGTTTGCTAAAAATTCAATCTATTTCCCTTATTTACTGGTTAACTAACCACCGAAAGAGTAATTATTAATAACTACACTACGCTAGCTATTTAGTGGTATGGGGATTTATATTTGCTAACTATTCACTAAAAAGAAGAAAAACAGGTGTAAACGATACTAGTAATTTCGCTGAATATTTCTTTATCTTTTCAGCCAGTAGATTCAATTTTAATTCTTCTGCTCGATTCAACATTTCTTCTTTGATTTCTGTTCTTTCTTCCTGTTCGATCAATAGGATTTTTTGTAATTCGGAGCAAATTTGCTGAATTTATCTTGTTTTCAATTTATGACTAAAAGATTTTCTTCATTCGTGGGGTTATCTATGATGTCTTGGATTTCAGACTGACCAGAGTCTACAAATCGACTAGTCGTACCGACTTTACTGGTACAGTTGAAATTCACTATTATCCAGATTACACATAATGTACCTCTCTACGATTGAACATTAAAGCGGTGCTTACCCTGGTCAGATAAGATTCAGCCTCGAAGTCGCAGGGTATCGCGGATGTCGATAGATATTATCAGATCCCGGTGAAATGAATTTCCTTGTTCTAAGATCCATAATTGCAGAGTATATACAGCAAACTAAAATTTGATACCCATACTTGTAACCGGCTGATTATCAAATGGGTGTATATACTTTGGATTTTATGATTGTAATAGTTATTGCTTTAGTGGGTTAACAGATCTGCTAGAGGGTATGATTTAATTGGTATTGAGAGTGCCTAGTTGTGGGCTAAGCACTCTTTTATAAATGTGGAAGCTGGGCAGATGATGAGTGCTACAGCCACCCAGCTCGGCATGCATGATATAAGAACAGGTTATGCCGGTTGCATAGACAAGGAGTAAAATATGCAACACTGGTTTTATACCTTTTCAACCTGGACCTAGTTGCAAAAAAAGAGTGTCGCTTGATTGGTTTATGGTTAAGAAACGGTCGAGAAATATTGTGAAGTGCCTAGCAATTGGTCGGCTAGGCACTTCACATTATGAGATACACTTCAAGGAGAAATTGAAGATGGTAGAAATGTACGTTTCGAGACCTATCTTTTCAATTTTTTTTCAAAAACAGCAGATGAAATGAGTTTTATCTGCTGTGTAATACAGAATTAGGTGAGACGTTGCGGTATAAATGGGCTAAATAAGAATAAAATCGTATTTTCTTTGTTGTCATGTTTGTCGTAACACCTAGATGACGTGTTCATAGGCTTCGGTGTCAACCATTAACTGAGCTGCCTCAATGCAATATTGTACGAAGAATTATGTATGAGCTTAGTTCTTCTAAGAATGGACTGGATGCACTATTTATCTTTGGCTCGGATTCGAGGAAGTTAGTCTTTGCCAATCCTCATTTGATACATACCTAAACCAAAGGCCACAGGTAAAGCTTAACTCACCTTTCCTGTCCATTGGAGAATTTTCGATAAAGTAAGTTGCTACATGTAGCCTGGTTGCAGTATCATACGAAAATCCGCTGCGGAATATTTTTCTTGAACCACGATTTGGCTCTTTTGGGTTCTTGGTTGGTGAAATAGTTTTCGCTATGCCAATCCGTACACCATTCCCGTACATTAACAGCCATACCCTGTAATCCAAAAACATTCGGCTTGAAACATCCTACTGGGGCAATGGTACCATATCCATCATTCAATTCTACATCAGCTCAATCGAATTCTGGGTGAAGTCCCTTCAAAATTGAGTTTGCATTCTTATCGGCAAAGTTACACTCTCATCCTATTGGCATTTTATTTCCCCCAATGGTTAACGCTTGCCTATCAATCCACCTCGAGTTGCTTACTCCCATTCAGCTTTGGCTAGCATTCACTTTGCTACCCACCTTGAACAAGCCGCATCGTCATTCCAATTTACATCCACCATTGGGGTGGTTAGTTCATGGGAACACACAAACAACTAAATTTCAGTAATCGATTGGATGGTTATATCCGCTTTACTCAACAAACTGATAAAACTGATCGATAGTTACTTACTTCATGCTTGTCCATGTAGAATGAATTCAGTTCGACCCTATGTACTGGCACTTCATCTTTACCTCCTTCATCAAAGTGACCACCCATCTCAAACAATCCGCTTGTAATCCAAACCATTTCAGATTGATCTTTTTCCCAAATAATTTTTTACCCTGGCCTACTTTTAGTTCATTTTCATGGAGAATTGGCTGTCGAGTTCTCACCTTGAGTATCAACTGAAAATACTAAATACCCAATCTATTTTTGTAATCATAACCTCGACTTCAATGAATTTGATTAATAACATTAAGCAAATGACCTTCTCCATTTGCTAATTTGCAAGGAAACGAATGGGAAGCTTGAGTGAAAATTAGAATTTTGAATTAAATTTGTTATTTTTCACTGTTAATAATGCAAAGTAAAATTGACCACCATTTTTTATCATTAACCCAAATTGTATCTATTTCTTCATTTCTAATATTGAAGGGCAATCTATTTGTTCCAATTCTTAATGATATTTTTGGCTAATTGACCGGACTTTGTCAGCTCATCGTGCGTCCAATGACCACTTGTACTTGCTGCGGGCACTAAAATCGACCACTCCTCCGTCTTATCGTTTACGGCCCAATTGCAGTGGCTAATCATATTCCTCGCACACCATGACATCCATAGATCTGTTTCTGCATCCACTGTCTGATACCCAATTGACCCCCATTCAGTTACAAACAAAGCAATCCCCTTTTTCAAAGCTATTGATGCACGGTCTCGAAGCCATTTTTGATGGTGAATGGTGTAAAAATGAAGTGAATAGGCAATATTTTCAAAGCTAGTAATTGGATCTTCGGCTACTAGATCCACCCTCTGCGACCATTCCGGACTACCGACAATGATCAAATTATCAGGGTCAATTGAGCGGACGGCCGAAATGACCTTCAAAGCATAAGGCTTAACAGTCTCTGACCAGGAGACATCCAACGGCTCGTTGTATATTTCGTAGATCACATTTTTGCTATGACCATAGGTTGTTGCCATTTCTTGGAAAAATATGATTGCTTCATCGGTGTAATCTTCGGCATGATGCGAGTGCCAATCAATTATCACGTAAATTCCTAAATCAATTGCCGATTCGACAATAATTTTAACGCGTTCCTGATTGGTAGCCCGATTACTTAAGTATCCACCAGGATCTTCTACACCCATAGCTGCTCGAATAATTGAGGTATTCCAATCTATTTTGAGCCACGAAACAACTCGAGACGAGTAATAACGCTCTCCACCCCAGCCATCATTGGACCAAAATAAGCTGTTTCCAGCTAATGAAATAGGATTGCCATGCTGATTGACAATACGATTACCTTTGACCTTCAAGAGTCCATTAATTTCGACAAGAGTTTCATTCTCTGCAGAACAGAAATTTGGTTGTACCATTATTATCAATGACAAAAAGAAAAACCTACATAGGTACTTAGAAAAATATCTTTGCATCCAGTTTCAGTTACCTCACCAATATATTAGTCTTATAATATTCTAACTAAAAAGATGAATAACTCCCGATTTCAAGTTTGAGTAAACATAAAATTGGGAGTTATTCATCTTTTTGAGATAAGAACTTCTTGGCCTGATTTAAAATTTCCTCCTGAGCTTTAGGGGTCAATTTTTGAAATTTTTCACTCTCAATAACCTGACGGATTTGCTGCGCAGAAGAAGTCCGAAAATAGCTAGTCCAGCCTTCAACTTCTAGTTGAAGACTCCCTAGATTCTTGGCACTTTTTTCTTTTTTTCTCTTGCCCTTCCCCAATCTATCATTCTTCTTTTTTTCTAGCTTTTTAGATGTTCCTTTAGCTCGTTTGCCCTCAATTTTTCGCAATTTTTCATCTTTGGAGATAACTCGCGAGAAACCGTTGGCAAGATGGTACAAGTGTGTTTCTGAACGAAGAATCATTGATTCCTTAACTACAGCTGGTGAAGCGATAAAACTGGCATTCAATTCATTTTCTGCTAATAACTTAAACTCTCTATCTGCGGAAATGACCGAAACTTTCCCGTCCTTATTTAAGAAATAAATTCTCTTATCCGCATACACAGGAGATGCCCAATGGTTACCATGAATACGTCCTTTCCATATTTCATGTCCTGTTTTAGCTTCTAGGCAAGACACAACACCTCCTTCATTAGTGAAGAAAATCAGGTTGTCCTTAACTATAGGCGATGGTATTTCGGGACTTCCTCTTCGATGACTCCAAACCACATGAGTGTTGGTAATATCTCCACTTCCAGAAGGATCAACAGCCAGTAATGTTTTTGCTACTCCAGTAGTGAAAAACACCAAACCGCTACTATAAATGGGTCGACAAGCTACATTCCAACCCCACCCTTGATGATGTACTCGCCATAATTCTTTCCCGGTTTGAGGATCATAGGCAAAAGTGGCTTCAGCTGCCGGGCTAATCAACTGCTTTTGGCCGTTATGTTCAATAATGGTAGGGGTTGCATAGGATTTTCTATTATCGTTCGGTTTCTCTTTTAAGGTTTCTTCAATATCTTTGACACGACTGCTTGTAAGAACTGTAGCCAAATCGTTTTTTACCTTTCGATTTTCTAACCAACGAGTTTGACCACTTTCCTTGTCCAAAGCAGTGATAAACTGGACATCAACTCCATCATAAACTAAAAATATTAATCCATTATCAATAATCGGTGAGGAGGCTGGCCGAACCCGATGATCACAATTCAAATCACGACGCTCCCACAATTTTCTGCCCGTTTCAGTATCTAGACAAGCAGTACCATAAGTACCAAAGTGAACATAGATTCGGCCTTTTTCAATGATTGGGGTGGGCGATGCATGACTGTTCAAACCCGGATGTTCCGACTGTGGATCTGCTACATCGAAGACTTTTATATCGTGGATCATTTTACCACTATCCAAATCAATGCAGACTGCAAATAACTCAGTTCCATCTTCCCTTGCGGTGGTCAACCAAATTTGTTTTCCCCAGACCACAGGTGAAGACCAGCCTTGGTCGTGAATCGGTATTTTCCATCGTACATTCTGACTTTCCGTAAATTCGAGGGGTAAATTTTGAGTCTTCGATCTGCCGTCTCCATTTGGTCCACGAAACTGATTCCAATATTCGGCTTCAGCATACGTTGTTAGGAAAGAACAATAAATTGCCAACATCAATACGAACTTTCTCATTCATGGTCTCCTGTGTCAAAATTACTTGTTAAACTTCTATTGCCATAATTTATGAATCGCATTAAACAGGTGGGCATTGACAATTCCAGTTTCTATCTTCATAGTTCGGCAATTTCTTGAAGTAGCAAGTATTGGTAATAGCATAGAATAAAAACCTGTTTCTGCTGAACTGATAGCTGATCTAGGGCCTGCTTAATTTGATTCTCTATTTCCTCAGCTTCGGCTAGCTTAGTAACAGTTGGATCATTAGATGAAGTAGAGATTCATCATTCGGAAACTCGTAGGTGAAAAGATAAAAAGATTTCTTTTTTGCTTTCGGGCGTAATCGATTCCTGAGTATCGCGAACCGCTACCTAAACTGCAATTTGAATGCGCCCACGCAGTTACATCAAGATCTTGAGAATATTCTCGTCTGAAATTATCATCTAATGTGTATAGCTTAAGAGTTTCGAACTCAAATCAAGCTCGAATGTATAACGGTTAACTATTTAAATCCTAACATTTTTTATTTGCCTGATTGAAACCCAATTTGGGGCTCTGAGAAGATTATCAAAGAACTTGTGGTTAAGTTAAAAAGCCGCTACTCTCACGGTAACGGTTAGGAGATTGGGTGAATGAAGGTTATTTAGCCCAATTCGCTCAAAGTCATTATAGTCGTAGCCAATGGGATATTGGATTTAATCACGGCGGTTTTTGACTCGTCGGTCTCATTGTCGATTACGATTTTGTCTGCGTTGACGTCGCTGCTCCTTTTCATACTTTGCTAATTTTGACATTTACTGTTCGTTCAGTAGGTACTTGATTGAGGACTTATGCTTGCTCATAACCTCCTCCATCTAAGGCCGGATACTTTGCCAATCTTTAGTTCTCATAGTTTCTTCTACCATCTTCTTGGACTCTTACATTGTCTCTTGATAGATCAGATGCGCTTGAATTAAGATCTGATCGTTGGCATCAACCATAAGAGACCGATCCAGGAAGTACCAATGGTATTAGTTACAATGTTTGTAATATTGGACATCATGCGGTTACCAAGACCCGGTTGTTCTTTTCTATTTTGTCTACCTTTATCTTTATTCGGTCTTTTACCCTTCTTACAGGAGTTATCAGTTTTTTATGATCGCCAGTGCTTGATAATTGAGCAATAGTCAATAGGCCTACTGTGGCCCCTACTAAAAAAACTTTGCGTTCCATATCTTATACTCCATCATTTGTATTTTTAGCTTTGCTTGAGATTGATCTTATAATCATGATCTACAAATGTGAGACGAGCATCTATTTGATGCATTTACTCAGTTACATTAGCTAGAATATTATCAGACTGGTTTTAGGGCGGTTGATCGATTATATTATTCAAAAACAGGAAACACTACTAGTGTATTCAGCTGAACCACGGGTAGGATTATATAGAAGCTATGTGGATTCTGTGGGCTAAAATCATCAGAAAAAGTAACACTGATTTACTTGATTTTACTTTGGATTAAAAAGGGATTAATCAAGGGTAGTTAGCGAAATAAAAGGATTTTTTACTTGGCAGAATTTTACCGATTATTTAAAGCTAACCACCTGTATTTTCCTGAAGCATTTTCAATACTTCGGTAGTTCGTATTTTTTTTAATAAATTGGCTGCATTGGAGCGAACAGACGGATTCTTATTTTTTAGTGATTGTCTAAGAATCATCAATACTGGCTCTACGGCTTCAGGTGTACCAATTGCTATCAAAGTATTGGCCACATTAGCCCGTATGACTGGGTCTTCACTCCACAATGACTGTTTGAGAACAGGTAACACTGACTCAATCGCTTCAGGTGTACCAATCCGTACCAAAGAATTAGCCGCATTGGTACGAACTTTTGGAACTGAGTCTTGAAGAGCTTGTGTTAGAGCCGGGATAATGTTTTCTAATGCTCTGGCAGACTCAGTTGGGTTAGTCTGACCCAAAGCCTGTCGATTAGACGTCAAAAATTTTCGTGTAGAATTTTCTAATTTCCACAAGACCATTATTGTTTCAGGGTCCTCGGATCCAATTCGTCCTAAGACCTCAGCTGCAGCAGCACGAAGGTCTGATCTATTATCTTTTAATGTTTGTATTAGGTCGGGTAAGGCTCCTTTTCCGATCAATACAAAAGTGTCCAACACTAGAGATTTGACCGATGGATTTTGTAATGCTTGAATCAGAAAGGGACTAACATTGTATTCTATTTTGCTTAATGCTATTGTTGCACCAGTACAAACTTCTGGGTTTTTATCTTCTAGCGCTTTTATCAATTCGGGTATGGCGTCTTCTCCTATTTCTCGCAAATCATGTATCGCACGGCTACGAGGTGTGGACCCCATAAATCCTGGAGTCTTACGCCCCAAATCTTGGATTAGACTCTTGATTTCTGGTTCTTGCCAACAACTGGCAAAAACTAACAAGTAGGTGAGCAACATGTTTCTCATCAACTTGAAAACACAGTTTTCCATCTCAAATATCCTAACTATACAATATTATAATGTTTTGCTAAACTATCGATCACATAAATGGAGCACTCAACCAACAGTTCCTTGAGCATTGCACGATCG
>JACLAC010021066.1_pt1 | contig 15507 bp, 6 predicted proteins | sample 8027881 | NCBI WGS metagenome assembly JACLAC01 (sample SAMN15725517, study PRJNA655200) | protist metagenome | isolation source: fluorescence activated cell sorting (FACS) single amplified genomes of... | place: Spain: Blaines Bay Microbial Observatory, Mediterranean Sea | collected 2016-01-19
CATAATACGTTTTGGGACAGCGCCGGGCATCTACAAAACAATAATAGCCACTGCCTCAAACAATTTTATGATAGTTTGAATGATGAATGCCAGAAGTTTTATTCTGGAACAAGGAGGAGTTTGGGTTCTTGAACGGTTTTACCTTCTTTTTTCTTTTCTTTTTTGAGAGTCTTAAAACATACTATATAATTTGTTTTTTTAATTACTATAAAACAATAGCCAATTTTTCTTGTTTTTAAGAGTTCTTAAACGTTTAAAATACCTAGAAATGTAATTTTTTTATAGAGTACTCCGTAATGTTCAAAGGGGTTTGTAGGTCTTGAAGTCATACCCACCGCCGAAAGATGTAACAACCCTATCTTGAGAGAAATGAGAGAATTTTTTGCTGCCATGAACATTTGGCAAGTGACGCTTAACCGGCTCGATAATGCTAGGTTCCACCACAGACTTATTGAGTCTTGACTTGGTCAAACGCATAGAAGGCCCATTCGGAACAAATGTGTCATCGTATTCGCTTTTCCCTGTATCCAAAAATCCCAACGATGCATTGCTGCGAGCCTGTTGACGCATCATGGATGACACCGACCTTGATTTTGCCATTTGCCGCGACTTTTTTAATGGGTTGAAGGACTTCCGTACTATTCTTGCCTTCGGTTTATGGTCTGTATGACTGGACTTTATTGTACTTTGCGGTTTAAACGCCATGATGGTAAATTCTAACTTCGTGGAGGGCGCTTTTCGAATAAACGAGGAAATTTCAGGAGAGCCACTGACATCTGATTCCGATCGGTCGTCCGACTCATCTTCCGTTTTACTAGAAACCTTTCTCTTCGGTTTCAGCAGTTGCACCCTTGCTTTAGTTTTTGAGACCGGCAAGTGAGCGTCAAACGGATTCAGCCGCAATACTTGTTTGCACCGGGGACAATATGTTAGCAATCTATGGTCAGTGTAATACTCTCGGTCAATATTTCTATTATTGTATGCCCCCCGGGCCTTCTTCTGTAAAACATTGACTGCATGCGCAGGTACGGTACTCAAGTTGAATTCCAAATGACACCCGGGGCAAACTACGGACAGAAATTTGTCTGCGCATATGCGCTGTTGTTTCAGGCGTGAGGTGTACTGAGCCGTGACTATTGGTGGCGGGCGGCAAATGACATCAACTAATTCAAAAATATTTACTTTACCCCCATTGTCCCCGACACAAATTCGTGGGCACCCACCCATAGAGTACGTTGATCGCAAGCATGTAGGCAAGTCTTTTATTTTGTAAATCATGTCAGGGTACAGGTCGATGGAGGAAAACCGGACAGGTATCGATGACCACGCTACGTCCGCGCCGACGACACCATTGATTTTATCCAAAGTTGGAATAGTACGATATGCCGGGGAACGCCACACCCTAATTTCGCTGTCTTCTGAGATTGACACTATGGCAGTTCCTTCTGCCGTGAATGTCAAAGCATTGATTTTGCACCTCGAAGTTTTTGATGTGAGAGTGGCTACATGGTGATTATCATGCGCTCTTGTGACTCGAATGGTTCCGTCTACGCTGCTAGTAGCAAACACACCATTTGTTGATGCCCAAGCAACGTCCGTTATAATACCCTTGTGTCCATATATTATAGTGGCACCCGGTGCATGCTTCATACACTCCTTCATTGTATGGGCTGCAACGACCGATTCAGTAATTCCTTCAATCTTTCCCTTCTTCCATGCTTTCATTTCTCCTTCTGAAAACACGCCCTCATTTCTCTTTTTTACTTCTTTCTTTATATCATTTGGACTGGGTGTGTGATTGAAAACTTCCTCTACGTCCCATGAGACTACAACTTTAGAATCGTGGCGGGTGATAAAAAAAAACTCATCTGGGGAAATACTGAAGCTTTCTAAACTAGTTCCGACATGCATCGGCGAATTCAACGCCGCAATGCAATTTAATTTGGGTGCAGGCTTCTTCTGACTTTTGCTGGAGAATCCCCGAGAATCAACCCTCTTGACATTCGCGGTGTCCCAAATAAGGATTTCCATGGCACGCCCGACACTGAAGAGATGCTTTCCGTCGATGGAAAATTGTAGTTGCGTTATCATACTCCAGTGGCCTGAAAATATGGCTAGTAAACAACCGGTATTGTCTTGCATCCACCCGATACTGCCAGGAACAGTAGAGACCCCAAAACGCAGCAAATGCTTGGTTTCATTGGTAATGTATGAGCTGATGTGTGGGGGAGACACCCCCCCTGACATTGCCATGCAAATCGAATCCGGTGACAAAGCCCATGCCCCTATTGTCTGTACGCCCATATCGACAGTGTGGGCCACAGAATTCAAAGAGGGGGCAGCTTCTTTTGCCCCCCGCGCTACGATTGGATTAGCCTCCGGAGGCACAGGATAAACCAGCACCGAACCATCATTGACAGCAAGCACTCGTTTGCAATCCTTCGCAAATTTGGCAGGTGCGCGCAATGTAGCCGTCCCACGTCGGAGCTGGGTGCAAAGTTGGCCGGTTTCAGCATCTAATAACTCGATAGCACCATCGTTTCGTGTAACTAGAATTGAACTGGATACACTCGATGGGTGCAAAACAGTAGCCAGAGAAGGTGCAAATTCAAGGTGCTGAGAGTCAATTCCAACAACCATCGCCCCGTACCCACGAGCACTGCTCGCAATTACGTCAGCATATTTTTGATCGAGCGGAGTCAAAGGAGTTGGGTTCCACAGTTTAATGTGGCCATCATCTTCGCCCGATACCAACGTATCACCATCATCAGAAAATGCACATGCTGTTACAGAAGTCATGTGCCCGCACAAAATTCCACTGCCAACAGTCTTCCCACTATTTCTGTCAAAAACATGTATATCACCGTTCATTGTTGCATGGACAACGCGGTTTTGAGATACAGCGCACGCGGTAACAATGTCCCCCCTGTTCTCTTCGAGTATAGTAGGGTCACTACTAGCCTCGGATTCGCCCCTCAACGAAACATATACAACTTTGATGCCTGCTGCAGAATCGCGTAAAACCACTAGTGCGGATGATTCAAGATTCGTAAGGGTCAAATTAGACGTACCCATTGCAGGGTTTCCCGGCGAAACATTTATTTGCAAAGGCTCGCATACCTTACGCAAGAGTTCATCACAGTTATCGGCATCCCATATTCGGAAGGTTTTGTCCTCTATTGATCCTGTCAAGACTTTATCCTCAATAATCGCGCAGCAGGATATAGCTCCGTGATGAGCTTTCCATTGTTTTTCGAAAACCATCCCTGTATTGGTCACCTGAACCAGTACAACATCCCCATTTGTGCGCCCATAGCATATTTGCGAGCCGTCCAAGGACCAGCAAAATATCGATATTCCAGCACTTGAATTAACAATTGATGGTTCGAACGGATCCGCAAATGTGTATTTTAGTTGTGATCCAACCACATCCCAGTATTTTAAAGTGCCGTCCATGGACGAAGACACTAGCGTTTTCATATCAGTGGGACAAAAATTGCAGCATGTAACCTCCGCATCATGGCTTGTAAACGTGTTGATGCATTCCCCATCTTGGTTCCATACCCTTACTGTGCAGTCATCTGAGGCCGAAGCAATCAAAGAATGTACAGCCACTTGGTCCGATTTCGGGGCGAACGAAAGCGAATTGATTTTTGCACTATGGCCAATTAAAGACTTTTTGCACGGATCAGGGGCTGTTTCTTTGTTTACCCATCTAATCCATCGTCTGAACCCAGCCATAAGCTTCTTTTCAGAAACATTAGCATCAACGTCCAAAAATTTTAGCTGTTTCGCCAGATTGGTGTCTTTTAATACAGCATGAACTTCCTCTTGGGGGGATACTTCGTTATCCTTCTCTGGGGCTTTTTCTTCGGTATCACTCGAACTATCCTCTTCCGTCACTTTTTGACTACTTTCGTGCTCAGAGGTTTTTTTACCCCCATCGATTAATGCTTGCACTGTGTCACTCTGTACAGCCTTGGGAGGTTCGTTCAAATGCGGAGACAGCGTTGTAAACAAAACTGCATTTTGAACCCAGCATGCCGCCCGGTCGCTTGAGTCGCTCCATAACCGAAGAGCAGCGTCCCCGGCCGCAGATTGATTGGGCATATTTGCGGCGCATTGGAAGATATGGTACGGTTGAATCGCCAGCCAATGGGCATAATTGTCCAAAAACGAAATGAATTCTCGTAATCGTTGAATGTCTTCGTTATTAACAGAGTGAATTTTAACCTTTTTCTGTTTTTTCCCCGCAAACAAAAAGTTCTTCAACCCGGCCCAACCCCTCTGATTGGCCCGACCCCACAACAGGATTCGCTTCGATTCTTTAATCAGGTAGACAACTTCGTAGGTAAGGTTTGCCGTACAGCAAGCGGCCAAATAATGCAGATCAGTCATTATATCAACGAGGTAATTATAGCTTTTTGAACGAAGTAGATGAAATGGCAGGCAAAGGAGCCCTCGTTGATGGCATCTAGTAGATCGTCGCCATATATTGCTTTCACTCTCTCTTTCTGCCATGCTTAAAACGTCCTCTACCTTGCCATCGCCCCCTTGCGCCTGCATAATTGCTTTGTTGATGGCATCTTCAGTATTTTCTCTTGCAAACTGTGTGTTGAAACATTTTCTTCGAAAGAATCTAGCTAAACGCTTGTGCAATTCTGAGTATGACACAGATGCCAACGTATTTACAGGGGCCTCATCATTTTTTTCTTGCGCCCATTTGAAATATCGACGATGCACAGCAGCACGAACAGCTGCACAAGAGAGCGAAAACTTATTATCTATCAAACCTATTGAGCCTTGTGGTACAAAGTGCGGCGTCAAAAAGGGTCCTAGCTTAAACAGGATCGGAAGCAATGTAGCCACCGATAATTTAGCAAACTCTAAAAGCTCATTTCTGTACATACCCCCATAAGAGCATTCTATGACAGCCGCAATTTTTCGTGTTATTTCTGGCCCGTGTAAATTTTCTATGTCGCGAAGGAGAACTTCGCAAAGTTCAGCGTGATGTTTGGGAATACCCGCTACTCGATTGACTGTACTCCATGATTGTTGCAGCACATATATGGCATGCTGAATAAATCGAGGCAAAACCATCCCTGGGTGTTGCAGTAGTTCGTTTTGCGTCTTTTCAGAGCATTCGCTACCGTATGCCTCAATCGCTTGAGCACATTCCTCTGGATTAAGCGACCCTAAAGCAAAACACTTTACCACTCGCCCTTGGCCTAAACACCTGTTTTTCATTGTGCTTATGTGGCCGTTCATGAGATCTGTGCGGCCAGCCTCTGTCCGCAGGGTCAAAACTAAGCGCAACTGAGAAAGCCAATGCATTGGTTCTTCTCCGATAACGGTCGGTCTCCAATCAGGTAGCCAATCTAGCTCCATAAAAGGGCCTTTCCCTTCTACAAGACTTTCGATACCATCTATAAACAACACTATATGAGTATTTTTCTTGTGTGAAGCCTCGCAAGCCAAACGCAGGGAACGAATGAACATATGCTTCGCAACATCGTAGGAAGGTATATCTGTAAACAGGAGTTTTGAGGGATCAAAAGTTTCTCCGTTCAAATTGCTTGCAATTTTTTGAAGCTGAAACACAAGCGAAAACAGCATGTGATTGATGTTCGCCGACATAGGACTTGCTTGAATCATGTGGTACAAGCACGTTGGGGCGTTTGCACTGGATCTCACCTTCTTTACAACTCGGGATACGAATGCCGATTTTCCAGCACCATTCTCTCCTGTGACTAGGCATACCCCCATTTCGTTCTTTGGGGTAGATGTTGCATATTTTAAGACACCAGCGGTTTGTTCCTTATATGCCTCTTTGCTCCATAACTGCCTTCGAAAATGTTCTTGATGTTGAAGCACTCGATCTACTAAAGCCGAGGGAGACGGTGGGGAAGGCTCAGGATACATTATCCTGATTGCCCCAACAAGGTCTCTTGCCACTGCGGTGCAAAACGTTTCAAGTTTCTTAATTTTTGGCCCGGACTTACTCGCAGTGTCAAACGCGCAGGGAAAGTTTTGGTACAGTTGAATTCTGTTATTAGAGTTTGCTGACGCTTCTTCAATCTTGGACTTGAAAAGGTTAAAATACTTCTGTTTTTCGGCATGCTTTTTGAACAACAACTGTCCTGCAACTTTCGAGTACGAACCAAAAATGTATTTCTTCATATCTTGTACCGGTACTACACCCTCTGTATCTAAAAATCTGTTGTCTCGGCTGTAATAAAAATCAAAGCCTTTCTCTTGGCAAAAGGGTCTCCTGTCATAACCGCTGTTCATCGTTGCTCGGCGGATTTCTGCTTCTGTTACAGAGCATGCACCATCCTTTGTAATTTCTTGCAGCCAAGGGAATTTCTTAAGACTACTCTCGTCGACGAGTGTGGGTTCGTCAAAGCGGTTCCCTAAAACACCTACAACTATCGAGGCTTTGTCTATTTCGTCGAAGCAAACATCAACAGGAAGAATATTTGAATTCTTGAAGCGCATATCGGTAACATACAAAGCTAGACCTCTGTGCTTGCACCATTTTTCGACTCTCGGGAACACCACTTTGTGCAGGGCTTCTCTTTCGTCTTTTGTGTCAGTGAAGCTTCCAGCGACGTACACGTGCACGCAACGATCTTCCATGATGTTCACACTTTTGAAAATATCTAATTTTGAGATTGTTATCGGCTCCTGAACAACGTTCTGTCATTTCTTGCAAAGTTATACAACGCTCGATTGTCTAAATAGCATCGACTGTCAGGCTTCCAAAATAGAGCAAGAATGATCACTATTGAAGTCATCGTTCTATTATTGTGCATTATTATCAATAAAATTATTATTATTGGATGATGATGATGTATTATGTACATTATTATTATTATTTTTTTTGCTGACGGTGATGATCACCATACTGCAATATTAATACTGCAATACGAGGAAAGCGAAACAGACCATTTTTTATGCGGTGCATGCAGTCAAATCATCCTCATCATCAGGGTTTCTACATCCTGTATTATTACAGTATTACAATAGGTAACACAAACCCTAAACGGTAATAATAAAAGAGAAGTCAAAAACGGTTATCTGCGGAGAGGATTTTAATAGTGTTTTATTATACAGCTAATTACGACGCCGCGTAATTATCGCACAATACAATGTACAATGGGTCCGTCCCCTTTCTGCTGTTAATTAGTTTAATCAGTCGTTCTAGTATAAGCTTATATAACAAAACCAAAACCATCATTCACAACTACGAAAACGTTATTTTTCCATAAGAAATGCTCTCCTGTTATTTTACCTGTGCGATTGACAGTGTTTATTGTATTGTCGTCTTGGGAACAACACCAGCGACAACTAGAAGAAGAAAATTGTGCAGAAAATTTCCTATTACTGTATTACGGATATAATTATTTTTTGATGAAGCTATTACAGCTACCGGTATTAATACCTGTACCTGGTACCTGGTACCGGTACTTTATTGTGATTATTATTATTAGTAAATAAAATAATAATAAAAATAATACACAGGCAGCAAAGCAAAGCAATCAACAAAGCAGCAAACATTGAATCCTCTTTTTTGTGGTTGTTACTGATGCTATTTATATGTATATAGGCTGCAACCAAAATAGAAAGCGACTCTAGTACCCGGTATGACAGTACGGCACCATTATTAGAACAAACCTCGTGCAGTTATTACTATTTTTTTCCAGACTCTGGAACTGATAATAATATCATCAGTTTCTTCCGAAACTCAAAAGTGAATAATATTTTTGAGACGTAAAACTAAAACACTCAAGCAGTGAGACGCACAGCTCACAAGGGTTCCACAATGACCCGAATCGTCCAACACGGTGGGATCTCTAGGAACGTGAAGGAATATCGAGCGGCTCATGCGGGTGTCAACATTTTTGAAAATAATAGAGGCGGATTTGTCCCCAACGCAGATCATAATGTGACGATGGGTCTTTCTCAAGCACGGAAGTACCTTGGATGTCGGACGCAAGCTTTAAAGGCAAGCCGTGGAAAGAAGCGCTCGGTTTCTTCTCCAAAATTGCTGAAAGGCGTAAGCTTAAAAAAGGATGTCTCCTCTCGTTTGACAGTCCCGCGCACAGTGACACTATCCGACATGCTGCCAGTCGTTGACCCCAACGTAAGAGTAGCCGTTCCTGCCGCAAAAAATAGAAATATCTACGAAAAAGAGGTTAAAGCAATGATGAAGGCTGCGCTGAAAAAGAAAAAGGCAGCGAAACGGAAATCGAAGCCAAATTTAATCGATGCTATTAAAGCTAACAGAAAGTTAGACCCTCGAAATCAAAGATGTAAGCAAAGCAATAGTGCTACCCTCCCAAAAAAAACGAAGAAGAACCCTGCCGTTGAGGCAGACATTCAAAAAGAAATAGAGCGAATAAAAGCTAGGAAAGCCGAAGAGAAAAATGCCTTAGTATTAGCAGCAAAAGCCAAACAAGAAAAAGCGAAACAAATGGAATACGAAAGAAAAGTAGCTGTTGAGAGAGTTGCAAATAGCAATGTAAGAAAAAGGCAGCCGAAAAAAAGGGGAAAGCAAAAGCCTAGTTTAAAGAATGTTACTAAAGCAATTACACCGCGATTTGGTCGTGCCCGAGAAAAGAAAAATAAGCGCAAAAAGGGGGATGGGCTAAGATCTCACGTTAAAGTTTACAGAGATATTGCTATAACCGATGCAGCGTCTGGCGGCGATCCTTACGAAGGGCAGCGCGCCCAAGTTTGCCTTGCAACACCAAAGCCGTGTGCAGGGTTTAAGTTGGTGTGGATGTGGTAAGATTAGTTAAAATTTACTTACGTTTAGCGTAAGAGTTAAAATGTGAGAGGGTATTGGAATTTTTTATTACGTAAAGGCATAGAGGACGTTCACTTTCACACTCAACTGTCGCTACTATCACTGCTGCTACTATCGCTGTCACTGATATCGCTTTCACTGCTGCTGTCTTCGCTACTCGTATCCTCATCAGCAACTGGCTCGGGGGGTGGACCTAGCATTTGCTGTTGGAGTTCATGAAGCTCCAGTTCACGCCGACTTGGTTTGCCTTTTCTTAATTTAATGATAATCATGTGAACAAATTCTTTCGGCTTCTCGCTATCTACATTATTTACGCTGTAACCGGTTACTTTTGCTTCAATCATGCCCCCCTCTGTTGCCTTTTTCCCAAGTTCTTTTTGCGAGACCCATACTTTGACCTTTTGATTTTTGGGGTATCCCGCTTTCGTAAAGTTTTGTTTCGACGCTTTTAAAGCAATTTGTTTTGCGTCGAATATTTCTTTATGGTATTTCTTGAAGTCCATAGGGTTTAGAATGGGCTTGGAAAGCTGCCCAGAATTCGTTATTTTTATAACTTTTGTCGTGATTCCGTTTTCTGTGCCATAACCTTCAAGTTTTCGTAAAATCTTCATACCAGATACAATTTCCCCAAATACAACATGTTTTTTGTCAAGCCAACTAGTTTCTGCAAGGGTAATAATGAACTGCGAACCGTTTGTATTTGGACCTTTGTTAGCCATTGACAGGACGCCACGGCGAGAGTGTCCGAGTTCAAAATTTTCGTCATCAAAAATTTCCCCATATATGGAGGCCCCCCCAACGCCATTGCCCTCCACAAAGTCACCACCTTGGCAATAAAAACCGGGTATTACCGTGTGTAGATAGGTATTCTTGTAGTGGAGGACTTTGCCCCTAGCCCCTAAGCCTTTTTCACCTGTACATAACGCTCGAAAATTTTCACAAGTTTTGGGAACTATATTTTGCAAGAGTTTAATCTTTATTCTGCCCTCATGCTTCCCATCGACACTGATGTCCAAGAAACACCTTGGGTTTTTGTCGTGCGGAGCCCAGAAAGCGTTTGCATCGCTGTCTTCCAGTTCTATGCGTTTTTGTGCCTCTGTCCGTGTGTCTTTGACGGTTTCTGTTTTCCGTTTGCGCTTCCTGAAGAAGAACATGTTTTCTAAATGGATACTCCCAAATTTCTTTACAAACCGGTTGTGTTCAATCGGATGAACATTGTGTTCAAAGAAAACTGCTGACGAAAATACTTACATGAAATTAAGAGGAAAAGTCTGTTATCGTTACCTTGGAAAGAAGAAGTTGTTTGAATAATTTTGTCGTTGTTGTTGTTTGTTGTTGTTTATTAAAAATTATTATTATAGAGAGTCGTCTAATAATATAATAATAATAATAATAGTAGACGACTAAATAATAATAATAATAATACTAACTAAATACATCATTACAAAAAAAAAAAGTAGTGAAGTATAACTTAACTACAGTGTATTATAATTATTTTTTCCAGGGGGACGACGGGTAAATAACGGCTGTGGTTTTTTTTCGGCGCCTTATTTTTTTATTATTACTACGAGTCGTATTTGCTGAACCCATATTACCGTACGTACCGTAATATTTATACCTGTACCTGGTACCAGCTGTACGAACCCTGGTACAGGTATTAATATTAATACTTTACCGGTATTGTTGGTTGCTGCCATTACGTGTTGTGTATGTTGCCTCGAATAATAATGAAATACAAATAATTATAGACACTATACAGAAAAGGCAGCAAGGCAACTCGTCAACAAGAGACATCATCGTCGCCCTCGCCAACTTTAACTTTGGCGCTTGCAAGTTCTAGTATTCGGCAGTCGAGAAGTACCGTTTTGTCCAAAAAAACCCCGTCTGCAAGGTTCTTTTCGATATCACCATTATCTTCAAATATGTTAGGCAAAGAATGCAAACTGCTGTGGTATTGCTTTACTGCCCCTATGCATTGTAAATATGCAACAACGAGCTCAGAACAAAAGTAGCCTTTCTTCTTTTCGGCTTCGAATATTTTATCAGAAGAAGCAGTGTTTTCCCCATTTCCTGATTTTTGCACAGCATCGGCAGAACTATCGGCCTCGCGATTACCTGAAAAAAAATACGAGGAAAGCCCAAACGAGTAAGGCTTTCCTTTCACGGTTTTAACGAATTTTATCCCCTGTACATCAATGTCATCATTGCGACTTCGCTTCACGCGAAACCCAGGACCCAACCTACGAATTCCAATGTAATCAACAAAACCGGCAAGGTAGTAACCCCGAAGTCGACCAACGAGGGGGTATGAATTGACACCTTCTCCAGTAGATTCAAGTATTTTAAAACCACCAAACAATGAGTCCCGCACAACCACTCCTACATGGTCCCATTCGCTTTTTATGGCCATTCGAGTCAAGCCACTCTTGACGTCGCTGCACTTGAACAAAATAAGGTCCCCTACATCAACGTATTGTGTTAACCTCGAAACATGAATGACATTCCGGTCCATGTCATTATTTCGCGAAGAGTTGATCGCACCCAAAAACTCCAACAGCTGCACGGAACCCGAAGCCCAAGGATGGCGTAACAACGAAAACACATAATTTTGAAAAACATCCTTGGAAATTATAGCCATTCCTAGCGTGGGTAAGGGGGCTTGAGCACGACGAATGTCAACCGAGAGAGTGCTGTACTGCTTCTTCAGTAACTTCTCGAGACGATAAAAATGATTTGAGGAGTACTCTATGCTCCAAACAATCGGGCCGTGCCACACCCGTATGTGGTGCCGTACGCACTGCTTCTGAAAGACATCAACGGTGTTTATTTCTTTTACAACACAGTTCAAGCCTCCATGGGGTAATTTATTTATGTGACACAAGTGCATGATGAAAGTAGAGCTGGATGCTGATTGAATTTTGGAGTCATACACTGCCCGAAGATCAACATCTTCGTCAAACATCCATAGCTTTCCGTCCACTTGGAATTTTGAATCAGCATCAGGTTCCAATTTAAACAGATACGCATCTTCGCCACACGATAAGATGGTGTGAAAAGGGCCACTTGTCCCCGGAATTTCGTCTTCTAGGTCTATATTCAACAATGGGTTTATCACATTCGTTACAATGTAATGGCGATCATTTGCATAGGCGCTGTTTTCGTCCAGTGCGACTATTTTTGCCCACAGTTTAGACTTTAGTTCGCTTAATTTGATTTTGTTATCTCTCTTCTTAATTTCAATTTTCACAATTCCCGCATCATCAGGCAGGCGTACCTCCACAATGACCGGAAGCGCCGAATCAAAACTGACACTTTTCTTTTCGCCCTGTGTTGAAGTTGTAGACGAAATCCCATAAACAGCGCTTGTGCGGGCTGATATTAGCCCTTCATCAAAAGATTCTACCACAGTACCCGTAGCGGTAACTTTGAAAGATTTGCATTTTTTTGCCAGTGAACGGGAAGACCGTATCTTCTGCTCCCATCTTGTCATATCACTGTCGCACCCCGTAAAAAATTTCCATGTCTTTCCCTTCTTCCCTTTGCGACCAGGTAACTGAATTTCTATTTTATTCCTTTCGTAGTTTGAACTGGGAAAACTGTGCAAGTAAAAAAACGCTATGCTCACACTTTCTGCTAAAAACAACTGAGAGGCCTTACCGTTAATGTTTTCTACCTTGTTTTCGACCGTGTTTGAGGAAGTGGGAAACACCGACACCGAAAGGGCCGTCTTATCAAAAACAAGCTTTTTTTCAACTTTCCGTCTAAAGAACAGAGCAACCTCTACTTCAGTAAAAAATACAGAAACTAGCTTCGTAGACGCATGTTCAAAATGTACAAGTGAAGACAAAACCCTGCTACTACTGTTATTCATTTTGTGCCCCTACTCCCAACAAAATGACTATTAAAATGCTTTAGCTTGCGCGTTCCAGGCAGATGCGCTTTTCAATAGAAGTTAATAATATAACTTACACTGAAGGGGAAAGAAACATCATTTACTATATGTAGATATTCAAAGGGGCTACTAAAAAATTAAATCATCGAATAAAAAATATATAATAAACTACTAATAATAATAATAATAATTATTAAAAAATAATAATAAAATAATAATACTACAGTTTATGAAATAATAAAGACACTGTTCACTGTACCTGGTATAATATTGATTGTGTTTTTTTCAATATTGCTATATTGTGCTATTACGTACTAAATAATATAATAATAATAAAAAAAAATATACATACACTGTACAGCTACCACAAAATATTGCTGCAATCATCATCATCTGCGCTGTGAGGTAAATCATCTCTCCTTTCTTCTTTTTTCTCTGCTGTGCTGCTGCGACTTGCTTGATGATCATCTCTAGGCAGAATTCTCTATACTAAAATAATTTAATAATAAATAATAATATTTTTATTTTTACTCTCTTCTGCTGCTGCCTGCTGTGTTTTTTTGTAACTAATAATAATGATGATGATGATTTTTTAATTTTTTTTTATAATTAATAATTATAAGTTTTTTTGTTGTGGTGTGTTGTTGTGTGTTGTGTGTTGTTTATTAAATTAATTATTTTATTATTATTAATAATAAATTATTAATTAACATAAGAGAAGAAGAAGAATGACCGACGACGACAAATTTTTTATAGAAGGACCGACGACTTTTAACCGTCCGCTGCGGGTGGAAGGAATTAAAAATATTTTGCAGCGAATTGAAGACTTGATTTATATAACAGCACAACGTAAATAAAAGTTAACTGCCATACCAATGAATTAAAACGGTCAGACTGCGGTACAGTCCTGCAGCGCGAAAGCATGTTTGTGCGCGGGCGCACTTTGTCGTATGGTTTACGGGAGAATTGCTTCTGCCGTTGTTTTGGTAAACTTTCGCCTTCGCGGCTTCATGCGTTAGTGCTCGGCGATGGAACGCCTGGGGCAGAGAATCAATCTTTAGCCTTTTTAAACAGGCTGGGTGTCTCATCATTCACCATGGTTAGGCTTCCGCCAACCCCTGTATTTCGTGTCGTCCCTCCCCTCTTGCATATATACCTGTTGAAACTTATGGGCAAGTTTGGGAACGGGCACAAAATTCTGGGATTCTCGGCCGGATGGGGGCATATTTTCGATAAACTGCCTAGCGAAGAATTGCCAAATCTAATTGTTGCCTGTGGAAGAAGAACAGCACCTCTGTCATGGGCATTGAAGTATCAGATGGGTAGATTTAACAGGGAGAGCCCATGTTTCAATGTACAAATTCAACACCCCAGGACCCCGTCTCATTATTTCGATGCAATTATTACACCGGCACACGACTATTCGTCAACCCGGCCTCTGCAGCCTTCCCGGGGAGAAAATGTACATACAATCCCTGGCTCTTTGCATATGGTTGACGAAGAATGGGTAAATGCAGGAATCGAGCAGCATTTCAATATAGAAACTCGTGGTTTGGAATCAAAAAGTTGGGAGCATCGGGACCGAACACTTTCAATCATTCTCGGAGGACCTCACAGAAATTGCAATTGGAGTAACCCTGATATTCAATCGCTCATAGAAAAAGTTGTTGAAGTTGTAATGAGGAGAGACTCCAGATTACAGCAACAGACCAAAATAAACGTCGTATGCTCCAGAAGAACACCCAATGAGTTGGTATCTTGGCTCCGACTTTATATTGATTCGTGTAACATATCAAGTATTACGTTGTGGGCCGACGAAGAACGCGATGGAGAAAATATTTATCAGAGCGCATTGTCTGTTTCTGATGCGATAATTGCAACCGCCGATTCGGTTTCTATGGTGAGCGAATGTGATGCTGTCTGCCGTGTGAGGAACAGCAATTGTTTGCTTCATGTAGCGTGCTCAAGATATTTGATGGGCAAGCATAAACGTTTCTACAATGGATTAAAAAGAAGAGATCGGTTTGTCACCCTTTCCTTATTATTCGAATGGTTAAACTTACGCGTGTTGGAAAAAGTCGATTCTCCAAAAGCACATTTCACAGAGTCTGGTTCGTTAGAAGACGCCATGGCCAGCGTTGGAAAGAAAATTAGGAAGGAGCTACAGAGGGGAGAGGGGGTTTAACACATTAAAGCCTTACAATATTGCAGCACAATCTGTTACTTACGAATGATGATAAAACAATATTTTCTTGAACACTCTCTGCCAAACTCTTACTAGCCACTTGGAATCTTGACCAGAACTTGGGAAAGATCTTTAAGATCAAATTCATTACCGATCATTCTTTCATATAGAGCAGTACAGCAGAAAACGAGCGCCTTTAAAACATTTATGCCGCTGTTTACTTTGCCAATTGGAATATTGACCAGAACTTGGGGAGGATCTGCAATTAATTAGGAGGAGATATTGTTCTTGAACTGACTCCTTCTTTTTTCTTTTTATTATGCATATCAAAATGTTTAAAAACTTGCCAATTGGAATCTTGACCAGAACTGTAGTGGTTCTTGAACTGACACATTCTTTTTTAATTAACTACAATATTATTAAAAAAACAAAATATTATTAATAAAAAACAAGAAAATTGGCTGTTATTTACGTAATTAAAATTAAAAAGAAAAAAAGAAGGTGTCAGTTCAAGAACAATGTCTCCTCCTATTACGGATCCTCCCCAAGTTCTGGTCAAGATTCCAACTGGCAAGTAAACAGCGGCTTATTTTTTTTTGAGGTGCTCGTTGTCTGTTG
>JACLAC010023391.1_pt1 | contig 15506 bp, 15 predicted proteins | sample 8027881 | NCBI WGS metagenome assembly JACLAC01 (sample SAMN15725517, study PRJNA655200) | protist metagenome | isolation source: fluorescence activated cell sorting (FACS) single amplified genomes of... | place: Spain: Blaines Bay Microbial Observatory, Mediterranean Sea | collected 2016-01-19
TATTCGACCCTTGGTCCAGCACTGCAGCACGCGCGCTTCGTCGCGTGCTTTACAGTCTGGGGGCTCGAACAGGATTACCTTGCGCCTGAAGTCTTCCAGCGCGACGAACATCGTGTCCGGTGAAGCTTTGCTAACAGTGCCATACCCAAGAGCTTTGTCTTCTTCAGTTGTGATTTCCCGAAAACAATCCAACTCACAAAACCGAAAAGTTCCTTGTGCCCATTTCTCTTGCATCTTGTAGTACCTCAGCACTCGACCATATCGTCTGGTGGACGCGTCATCGCCCTTGAGCTGGTAACAGACATGGTGGGAACATCGCGACCTTGTCCGGAGGTACTCCACAGAATGGAACACTTCTAAATCAACTTTCGCTCTCAGGAACACGTGCACCGAAACTTCTCCCCTCTCCAAGGCTGAATCCATGACTTCTTGCCCTCGACCATGTAAGAACCTTCTGAGCAAGTCCAATTTGTCTCCAACGAACGCTTCCGTGACTTCGACTTGCTTTCCAGATCCTACAAGATGCTGGTAAAGCTTGACGTCGTCGAGATTTTCGCTGTTCAAAGCTTGACGAGGAGCTCGATAAATCATCTCGTGTACATCTCTTCCAGCGGCTGCGGCGTCGTTGAGGGCACATTCCAGCAGATAACAATTCCCCAAGAAGATGTCCGGTTGCAGCACCACCCGATCCTTTACCCACTTCTTATACCGCTGGATGGCCCTTTCTACCCAGAACTCTAACGTGTGCTTGATCGGGCCTGTCTGAATCTCTTGTTCGTACGAGTGCACTGTTAGCATTCGAAGGTTGATGGTACAAAACTGGATCCCAAGTTTTGACTCCACAAACTCAGCGTACGTGCGCATTGAGACTTTCGCTTCGACGCGCGCCTTTTCCTTTTGCCTGGCGTCTAAGTGATCATACCACTCATGCGAACACAAATAATGCAGAAACGCTCGTCGAAGATGCATCCAGGCGTCAAAAGCTTGGGGACAGCTTTCTTTCAGCACGTCATGAGCGATGACTGGACAAAAAGTCTCGGCCCAGTGCAACCAATTTTCCATCACCCACGTGCCTTTATATCTCACAATGTCAGTGTACGGTCTCCCCATGTCTGATGTCAGCACCAAGTATTTTGCGCGACTAGACATCTTCTTCCGATCTGCATTCGGAATAGCGAAGGCTGGCGGTCGAGTACCAGTGTAATCCCGAAGTAAGTACTTCCAGAAGCTCTTCAAAACCCCCCATGGACCAGCGTGAATCCATGGGAGCAGATACCCAAAATGCAAATGAAGAACGAGGCCATATCTGCCCAGACGGCCAGAAACGCCGCTGTTGCTGCTGCTGCTGCGAGGAGGGCTTCGGTCCAGCCCGCGGGGACTCCCGCCCAGGGTCAACAGATGTTGGCGGGGCTTAGACGAGATTCGCCTCAAGATGAAGGAGCACGCCGAGAGCGTTCGATGATTGACATTCCCCGCTTCACGCTAGCTCTTCCGTCTGCTCCTACTGGTGCTGCCGATGCTGATACCGTTGGTGGTACCGCTGGTCTTGTTCCTGCTGCTGATGCCGCTGGTGGCTCCGTTGTTGCTGGTGGTGGTGGTCCTGCTGCAGCTGCTGCTGGTGCCGCTGGTGCTTCTGCTGCTTGTGCTGCTGCTGCAGCTGCTGCTGCTACTGCTGCCCCTGCTGGTGGTACTGCTTCTGCCGCTCCCGCTGCTGATCTTGCTGCTGGTGATGTTACTGGTGCTTCTCCTTCTCTCGGTTCACCTGCTGGGGATGGCAACGGTGGCAGTGAAGAACTTCCCGGCGCATTCGATGGCGCCTTTATTGATGACGCAATGCAGCGTGCCGAACTGGTTATTCAAGATAGGAGGAAACTGAAACAAATATTCGCCGAGTTGAAAGCTATCGGTAAACCCTTTGTCCTCTTGTGCCCCTGTCCAACCCTGACCACCAAATATTTCTCCACACACTTCGCAGATGGTGATTAAAGAAAACTTCCCCACAGCTTCCCCATGGCACTGCACGATTCGGCTTCAACAATTGCGTACGGCCGTTTTCTGAATCTCATGGGGAAGCCATGAGGAAGAATTTAAACCCTGACGGACGGTCTAGTTCCCCCGATCCCCCCGATCAAGTTTCACGGTCTCCAGACAGACGGTCTCCGCGATTTCGGTCGCTTCTTTTCGCGTGAGCCTGTGCGTTTTCGCGTTTCGGTTACTTCTTGCGCGATGGCGAGTGGTGGCTTCTCTCGGATGCGACTCAGGAAACATCGTATATGCACACAATAATTATCATCGCGTCCTTCACGTCAACACCCGCCTCTGTGACTTTCGTTGCCTCGCAACGTCGCGCTTTGGGGAAGGGAGCGGCGAGAAACCCTCCCAATCTCCCTCGGCCTTCGCGACCTCCCTTCCGCTTTTTAGCCCCATCGGGGGCTGGAAGGGCAGGTCCATAGCACATGGATCATGCAACGAACGCGCGAACTAATAACACGCGTTCGGTATTCTAAGTTGGGTGCCGTCCGCCCCTGCCCCTGGACCCGCCCCTGGGGCTGGGGCGGACGGCGCCCGAGAGGTTGAACGCGATTCCCTAGGGACGAATGATGCGAGGGAGTTGCAGATTCGGCGGGGGTGGAAACCTTGCCTCCCAGGTCCTCATTTCGGGGGATCTGGCGCGTGAGCCGCGACGCAGCCCCTAGTCACGGGAAAGGGTCGCTACATCGACCATTTTAAACCCCGTACCTCGACGTGGCGCGCGCGGGCGGCATTTTGAGAGCGACCCCATGACTTCTCCATGGTGGGGAAAAATCACGCGCTCGTGGGGAAGAATTCACCCAAAATTGGCCAAAATTCGTCATCATCCTTATGATGATGATCGTGTGACCACCGTAAAGCTGCGCCCGCCACTAAACCTTCACTTGAAAGAGCGCACCATCAGCGACGATGCCCGCGCGGCTCGACTTGTTGCGCACGCGCCTCCTCACGCTCGCGGCGAGCGTTGACCTGCGTGGCGGAGAGTGCGTCGTGCGCGCGAAAGAGTCCTCCGGAAGGCGTGAAAAAAACGTTTACTTTCCCCGAGGCTCACGTTCTTACACGATACCCATGCGCGCCAAAAAAGTCACGCCCAGCGTCGCGGCGGGATCGGCGCGCGCGGCGCGCGATGTCGACGCGGATTCGCGCGGCGAAGGTGGCGACGGACGCCGCGCGTCGCGCGCCGCGCGCGACGGCGCGCTTGTGTCTGTCGCGTGAGAAAAACAGCGCGCGTCGAGGATGAATACCCGTACGCGAAAAAAAGTCACAGAAACGACAACACGCGCCGCTTTGCCGGCTCCGCGGCGGCGCGCCGACGCGAATATCGGCGCGCCGCGGCCGGGGCACACTCGTGTGCCCTCACCGCATGCGTCACTCGTCGCGCGCGCCGGGAGGTGTCCTCGCGCGCCCGCGCGGGGGGGTTCGGCGTTCCGCGCGCGGCATTTGGCGAATACGGCGTTCTGACATTCGAGAGCGGCGCTCAAAACGCAGAGAGCGCAGGAAAAGCTGAGGAGCGCTGAAAGCGCAGAACGGTCAAAACCTGAAAATTTTTGGGCGCGTTTTTTTAAAACCCAGTGTTTCGGACCCAGAATCTGGGTCTGAAGGGCGCAATATGATTGGTCGAGAACATTTTGCACCCCATTCAGTGAACATTTAGTCCGAGCGTTTTGAGATTTTTTCATTTGTGGGTGAAACCGCCATACGCAAAAAATGCTGTTTTTGCGAAAATGTCAGCGCTTGGCGCGCTTTTCGCCGAGTCCAGCCATTGTTACGCGGGCGTGGGGTTTGAAATGATTGAGAGGTTTCTTGAGAAACAGACCACCAAATTAATTGCCAAAATTAATTGTGGGAGCTCTTGGGTGACCTAAAAATTGACATTTTGGGACGAATTTATTTCACGTACGGTGTCAGTCTTCGGTTGGTTGAAGGGAAGTCGCCAATTGCTTGATATCTCCTTTGTCGATCCTCACTTGCTGCGTCAGATCCCCAAACTCAAAATGGCTATCCGAGCAAAATACAATCATGAAGTGGTCATCACAACCACTCAGACGCGAATCATCTTCGCACTAAACCAAGACTCATACAAGTCTCAACCAAACAACTAACAGAACCGTCTGACCTCCACGTCGTGAACATGATTGAGGGAGGGACGCCTCACACTCAAATGTCACCGACGCAGACGAGTTCGTATTAAGAACTCTTCAAATGGATTTCAGAGATCTCAGCGAAAAATGCAACAGCGTCCGCGCAGCGACGCAACCACCTGTGAGTGATAATATATCACGGAGTGGCACACACAACACAAGGCCAAATACATCGCACAACCGTCATAGCAAAGGAGTTCCACAGTTGAGCAGCGTATCTACGCTACCACCGTCATGTGATACAAGTTCACAGTTGAGTGGGAAAATCGGTGCAACACATCAAATCAAGCTAACTCGAGAACAAATTCAATACTACCAAGTACCTGCCTTGCATACAAGGAACCTCATACAATGAAACAGGCATTAAAAACACAAGACAGTGACCGATGGAAGGAAGCCATGAAAAGGGAACTGCAACAGCTTGATGACCTTCAAACAATGAAACCTGTCGAAATACTATGCACTGTTTGCCGCGTCTTCCCTTCTTGATCACATAGGGGAGCAAATATGTTCTTCAAATTTCATTATTCAAATTTCATTAATCATAGCAGAGTAGGCAAAAATTTGACAACGCCTCTACTTAGGATCAGATCTTATGCAGTAGAAGGGCCAGAAAACTGTCTCGAGGGGTTTCATCCGACTCGTCGAACAATGGGCATTCGAATATCGCATGTGTACCGCGGATTTTACAGTTGTATTTTGCGTGGTATTCGACGCGCTTCTGCAGGGCAGTTTTGAACCCAATTTTCTCCCACTCAGAGGCCCAATTCCCAGGTATGCTTTGGGGCTCACAAGCCGTTGGTTTATGATGGAGTTCAACGATCACACCGAATGTACCGCCTTGCTTGAGGACTCGATGGATCTCCAGCATGCTTGCAGAAACATTATCGACGTGATCAAAGTTATTTATTGAGGTCACTGCATCAAATGACTTCGAGGGAAATGGCAGCCTTTCACTTCCTGCTTGAACGTAGATCATAGAGTGTTTGCTTGCGCCAAGGGGGCCGTACTCTATCGCAAGCGGGTCGGCACAGGCACGCATCGATGCAACATGCATGAATTCCAAGCTTCCTCGTGGACCGCATCCGATATCTAGCACCTTCTTATTCTCGTAAAACTGTAGAGTCAGTCCAAAGGCAACCGTGAAAAGCTGTTCATAATGAGAGTTTTTCAGGATAATTTCTTCTTTGCTTCGTTTCGCCCAGAAAGTCATCTCACATTTCGATTTATCGTCGACCACTCCCAAAGGCTTTTCAACGCTTCGTGTTGTGTCTTGTGATGCGCCACCAACTTTTGAATCTCCAGCTGGAGCGGGTCGCGATAGTGTTTCAGCCGATTCTTGACGTTTGCCAACGACCGCCTCAGTGGAGAGATCCGTGTCCAAGAAGATCGGCGCCCTTGTTACCAACACCGAGTGCCAAGAAAGGGAACAACGCAGAAGTAGTATTCCGAACACGCTGGCGAAAATTGCGGACCTGTGAGTGCGAAATGCACTAAACAGCATCCTGTAATAAATAGGGCGTGGCATGGGTTTATGGTGGTGCACGCGGGGTCACTTTCCGATCTTCGCGAGCGCAGTATTACCCTATTCTATTATTCATTTTTAAAATTAATTAAATATATAATAAATGACATCCTACTACTACTACTACTACTACTACTTACATAATTGCAAAGTTTCAAAAGGGTAAAAAAATCGAAAGTTGGACCTGATTTTTTTTCCCTTTCTCGCCTCTCAGAGCTCGAAGCGCTCCTCTCAGCCAATAAGAAGACAGAACAACGAGCGCGCCCATGCGCACGCGGTCCGCCGCCCGGGCCGCCCCGGGCGGAACGCGGACCGCCGCCCCGGGCCAAGGCGACACTCCTCCCACCGTCGCGCGACGAGGCGAGTCCCCCGACGTGCCAGCCGCGCCCCCCGTCAACCGCGGGATCCCGTCTGAAAACGCTCCTCCTAAAATAAAATAATCACGGTGCATGGAAGCGCACCACAGGCCACGCGCGCAGTGACACATTGTGACGAGGCGCCGCGAGCCGCCGCGCAGCGGTGGCGAGCGGCGCCGAGTCTATCGTGCGATGTACCATGCGAGCCGCCGCCATTGCGACGCGCAGCGGCAGCTAGGGCGACGAGCGTTTGTGGAGAAGGCCCCAGTGACACGAAACACACAGGCTGAAATTTTCCGTGCAGCGAAGCGCACAACAGGCAACCTGGTTATTATTATTAGCGTTGTTCTTCGTTCTTACTAAAAAATTTTGACAAATTCGGATCGCCGACCCCCATCGCATGGCGTTACCGCGAAGATAAGTGCACGCCGAGGCGGAAACGCGCGTTTTCAAAGCGGGATGGCGAGTTCGGATGTCAGACGAGGTCGTGCAACCGTCGCGCGCGTCCGAACGGGCGTTTAGACGCGGCATCGTCGCCTCGAAGGGGAGCGGGTAGGGCGGCGAAAACGTATCGGGCCGAATTAGACCCAGATTGACGGTTCGAGGGTTCGTCCCGCGAACGCCGCGTTCGAGAAGGATCCGAGATCCGCGACCGCGCGGCGTTACCGCGGAGTTCAGTGCACGCCGACCTCAACGCGCGCGTTTTTAGCGCGGGACGGCGAGTTCGAGTGTCGAGGCGTGCCCCTCGACCGTGACGCGCGTCGAGGTCGACTCCATCCACGGTCGCCGTCAACACTATCTGCGTTCCAGATGCCTTACCAGCCAAAGCGGCTTCGATGTAAGCTTTCGGATAGCGAGCGTGGCCGTTTTTTAAGACGCCCACGTAGTGGTCGTTCAACCTCGGCGCGGCGTTCAGCATGTCCTGCGTGTCCAGTGGAACACTCATCGAGTCTTGCGTAACGTTCGCGTTTCTGTCGATGGGCTTCTGCCGGGCAACCTCCACAGCCGTCGCCACGTTCGAGAACCACGCATCCCCGACGATGATGCGGCGGTAGTTCACCGGCGCCGGCGGGATCAGCGGAACCAATCGAGCGACGCATGAAGTCGCCGGCGTCAGCGTACACCCCATCCGCGCACGCATCGCGTCCATGGCGGGTTTCCCCTCCTGGATTTCGACAAAGTTCGGCGCCAAATACCATCAACAACGGCACTGGTTGCCCACCTGGGTATCCCAGTTTACCTTCCACAGAGTGCGCCCTCCAGTTCTTCAAGACGGCACTGCATGATATCGAAGTGATCAGCAGCGACAAGATCACAAGGATAAGTGTCCCCAAGATGCGAAAAGTTGTCAGCAAATGGCCTCAACGATTGGGTTTGTTCGTCCTCTCAAAGCGCGTTGATCATCGAACGAGTTGGAAGCATCTCTCTGGGCAAAACAGCTTGTTTTGGTCGACTAAGCCATTTCACTCGCTCATGTCACGACATGCAGACATTATCGCTTCGAGTCTTAGTCCAGGTGAAAGTGCATACTTCGTTGTAAACGGATTCGATGGACCTGCTGTGGAAGGCGAGTGTGTAAATCTGACAGATCTGGCTGTGCAACATCCGAACGTAAGACCGGGGTTGATTCGTGCGGATGAGGGCGTACCGATTTGGTCCAGGTCAAAAGTCCGTGACTGCCACGCGGATCTGCTCATCCCACATCCAGATCTGTTTGCAAAATTTTCTCGAGCTGAAGAGATGACTTCCTCGAGAAATATTCCCTGGTCCCGCCGCAAGGATAAAGTGGTTTTTCGAGGCTCGACGACAGGAATGGGCGACGCGAAAACGAATTTGAGAGTTAAGGTCATACGTGAGTTGATAGACAATCCAGGTTTTGACGTAGGCTTGCATGCTGCCATTCAGACAATACAAGAGGACTCCATTCGTGACGTGATGAAACCAAAATTGAGTGTTGCCGAGTGGTCGTCCAATCGTTACGCCATGGACATTGACGGGAATGCACATTCTTTCAACAGACCGCTTGCCATTGCTCGCGCTGGTTGCACTATGTGGAGGGTAAACGTATTCACAGATTTGTTCGATGATGGGCTGTTGAGTGGGACTCACGCGTTTGACATCACACCGATGAATGTTTCCAGATCTGCAAAACAGGTTCTGAAAAACTACGCGAAGTGCCCGATCAAAGCTCAGGCCGCTGCAAATCTGCTCACAGCCACGCATGAATGGCTTACAGAAGATGTGCTTCTCGCATACATGCAGAAAGCCGTATCATTGTACGTGCTTTCCGTAGAATTTGTCGAGAAGTAATCTCTGCGGTAGGTGGAGTCCACGGCTGTGTTGGCGTTGGAGGCGCATCCTGTTGTGACGCTCCCGCTCAGCAGACTGAGGCGTGTTTCACGAGATACGAGCTTCAATCAAGCTACAAATGTCGCATCGTACCACAAAGAAGTTGACAAGAACTCAAAGTGGCGAGGGACTATTGAAACAAGAGTACTCGCCGCCGAAAAGGGCGATGGTTTCGCTTTTCTGCACCGGTACATCCCTCTGAGCTTCCAAAAAACCCAGGGTCACGAATACTTGACTGATATGGTGTACTGATTGGTCGAGAGCGCGCTCAAAACGCTGAGTGCGCAGGAAACGCTGAGGAGCGCTGAGAGCGCAGCTGACCAAAAATTCGATTTCACCGATTTCAGTCGTCTCCCCCAACGAGGCGACCGTCGGGGTTTGCAGCGAGCCCTCTGCAAGCAGGAACACGCGCGAGCGCACGTGACGCTTCACGAACGCGTCCTCGAGCGTAGCGCTCAAGGGGACTCGTCGGGTCACAAGGATACTCTTCGAGCGATGGCGGCCTCCCTCCTTGCGGCCGCGGAGCCGGGAGCCATGGCGTGGCTTCATCACTCCCCGTGCCACAGGGTGCCCTCCCTCACGCCGTCCGAGTTCCGCGCCGTGACCCGCCTGACGCTGTGTCTGGACCTCCCTGAGATCGCCAAGGCGGTCCGTGAAGAGACCCCGTGCTCCTGCTGCGGGGAGAGGTTCACAGCCAATCATCATGCCGGAAACTCAATGTGCCTGGATGGCAGCCAATCATACTGATGCCAAATGTAAAAAAGAACCTCTCCAAACTCGCACACGCGCGCATCTTCAACGACATCCACAAGCACTACCTCGTCGAGAAGAACTACACCGCGGCCGTGACACGCCTCTCAACCGTGGCACCGGGCGCGATGGCCTGGGTCACCTTCAGCGACCAACGCTTCAAGACATACACGCTCTCCAACGACAACTTCTGCACGGTGACGAGGTTCTCCCTCAGCCTCGACCTTGATCACAGCCGCAATGGAAAACGTCCCGTGCGGCCATTGTAACGTCGCCTTCCCCACCGCCGAGCACTACCAGACACACGCCCTCACCATCGAGGCCGGTACCACGGGCGGATCTACGTACAACACGCACAACCATATCCTTGGTTGAAGCAGTCGCGAACTGCGCGAGGGCCGCCGGCTCCGTATACTCCATCGGCTCAATATACAACGGCGTCCGCAATATCGAGTCCAACTGTCGCCTGGGCACCCACACGAACTTCAACTGGGTGCGGAATGCGACGTACGCGGATATCGCCTTCCTCGACATGCCCCATAGCGCATTCAACGCACAACGCGTGTACGGCAACGTCACCCACTTGGCCGTCGTCGGGATTTCCGCCGGCACTCCGGTGCCCATGCATGGCGCGCACGAGCAAGCAGGCGCGGTGCTCTTCTTGCAGGAATGACGGATATAGCACTGGATATCGTCTGACACGTATATTTTGACTTCAAACGCCTTTGCCAAGCTCTGGGAGATTCTGAAGACGCACGTCGTGGAAATGGAACTCAAGCAAAGCTTAGCTCGCGTACGGGTTTCTGTTCAAGCGTTGCGCAAGCGTTTCAGATAGACTCGGGTCAGGCTATAGCACTCACGCGTGCGGCGGTCTCGTGCCTCCTGTTCTTGCAGTTCCCAAAGTAGGAAACAATCTTTTCCTTATCTGAAAGGTCACCGCCCAAACCCTTCATGGTCTTCTACCAGTTGGCTGGTATCGTGATCCTTACTAGCAAGTATCAGACCTAGAGAAATGATGTTCTGGATTACCCGCGGATCTGACCACGGAGAGCTGAAACCCGGGTTGGGAGCGTCAAACAGAGGCAGAGCTCAAACTGACCCAGCGATTATCACCAGGGAGAATACCAGATGAGCGCCGGAATGACAAATTGACGCCAGATTGGCTGCCAACAGATCCTCGTGGACCTGCTGAGAGCCAACGCGGGACCTGAAGGCACACTTAGCACCACCTGGCGCCGGCACGTGCCGCGTACCAGCTAGTCTGAGAACGATTCGGCTTGTGTTAAATCTGGAATACAGTCCTCTCGGCACGCGAAACAAAAGCCTGTCTTTGATTCAGACAAAAATACGATCACTGTAGATACTTCTTGAGGACTTGCCTTGCATAGCGCTTAGAGATTAAAGCGTATTCTACACAGAGATATCCGTTGCAACCCCAACTGTTTCTCTCCTTGTGAAACACCATCATCCCAGCTTTTCGAAAGGTGTGAAAAAGTTCGGCAATTTTAGTACCGTTTCCATAGTTGTGTATCTCAACCATGATCTGATCGATGTTCACAGCACTCAAGAACTCAGTAATGACGGAAAACTCGCACCCTTCGCAGTCGGTCTTTAACCAAGTGATGGTCTTACCAGTATGGTTCAACTTCTGAAGACTTTCGACAACGCACATGCTGCGGTCATTCGCAACACAGTCCGTAACCGTGTTCCAATGATGGAAATGAATGTTCTTGTATGTCAAGTCATCGGGGAGTGCCTTCTTATCCAAGTCTAGGGTGCCGTCAAAAGTGTGGATCTCACACTTTGGAGCGATTCGGTTCACAGCATACTCAAATGAAAAGTCGTAGCTGCTACCAATTGAGTATACAATGCATTCACCAGCCAGGGATGCGAGCAATGATGAGCCGCATGCAAACTTAGGCCCATCACCGATACTTACTATGTCTGATCCAAGACGAACTTCATCTTCGCAGTTCCACTCTGGCTCGAATTTGTCAAACATATACTTATCTCCCACTTGATTCCAGTTTATTCCCTTCAGCGTTTCCTCTGAGCTGGCAACGTACTTTGAGTGCCTTGCAATCTTCCGGTCCCAAATTCGGCCTTCGATCGCATTCACTTTCATGCTTGATGTCGTCGAATACCTTCGAAGGTAGTATTCTTTTTCGTCAGGTAGGACTACAACAGTTGCAAAGAAAAGAAGCCCGAGTGAAATAAGAACACCCGTATTATTGATACGATACGTGTAGCAGGTTAACCCTTTCATCGGATAGCCCTCGCTCGCACTTGCGACCCAGTACAACAATATTATGCGGTCAACTGACTTGGGGAAGGTATAGAGGTTCAGTGGATCAGTCAGTCGGTAGTAGACAGCGTCATACCGAGTACATAAGCTCGCGCTTGACTTGGAGAACTTGTATCGATGGTGGCCCGATCAATTACGAGTATTATTTCCAACTAACCATCACCGGTCCTCACGAAAAACGGGGCGATTGTACGTCCTATTCTTAAACCCAGTGTTCAGGCCCATATTCTTAGAATGTTAAATATTGTCACTTGATTGGCTGGACTCGGCGAAAAGCGCGCCAAGCGCTGACATTTTCGCAAAAACAGCATTTTTTGCGTATGGCGGTTTCACCCACAAATGAAAAAATCTCAAAACGCTCGGACTAAATGTTCACTGAATGGGGTGCAAAATGTTCTCGACCAATCATATTGCGCCCTTCAGACCCAGATTCTGGGTCCGAAACACTGGGTTTTAAAAAAACGCGCCCAAAAATTTTCAGGTTTTGACCGTTCTGCGCTTTCAGCGCTCCTCAGCTTTTCCTGCGCTCTCTGCGTTTTGAGCGCCGCTCTCGAATGTCAGAACGCCGTATTCGCCAAATGCCGCGCGCGGAACGCCGAACCCCCCCGCGCGGGCGCGCGAGGACACCTCCCGGCGCGCGCGACGAGTGACGCATGCGGTGAGGGCACACGAGTGTGCCCCGGCCGCGGCGCGCCGATATTCGCGTCGGCGCGCCGCCGCGGAGCCGGCAAAGCGGCGCGTGTTGTCGTTTCTGTGACTTTTTTTCGCGTACGGGTATTCATCCTCGACGCGCGCTGTTTTTCTCACGCGACAGACACAAGCGCGCCGTCGCGCGCGGCGCGCGACGCGCGGCGTCCGTCGCCACCTTCGCCGCGCGAATCCGCGTCGACATCGCGCGCCGCGCGCGCCGATCCCGCCGCGACGCTGGGCGTGACTTTTTTGGCGCGCATGGGTATCGTGTAAGAACGTGAGCCTCGGGGAAAGTAAACGTTTTTTTCACGCCTTCCGGAGGACTCTTTCGCGCGCACGACGCACTCTCCGCCACGCAGGTCAACGCTCGCCGCGAGCGTGAGGAGGCGCGTGCGCAACAAGTCGAGCCGCGCGGGCATCGTCGCTGATGGTGCGCTCTTTCAAGTGAAGGTTTAGTGGCGGGCGCAGCTTTACGGTGGTCACACGATCATCATCATAAGGATGATGACGAATTTTGGCCAATTTTGGGTGAATTCTTCCCCACGAGCGCGTGATTTTTCCCCACCATGGAGAAGTCATGGGGTCGCTCTCAAAATGCCGCCCGCGCGCGCCACGTCGAGGTACGGGGTTTAAAATGGTCGATGTAGCGACCCTTTCCCGTGACTAGGGGCTGCGTCGCGGCTCACGCGCCAGATCCCCCGAAATGAGGACCTGGGAGGCAAGGTTTCCACCCCCGCCGAATCTGCAACTCCCTCGCATCATTCGTCCCTAGGGAATCGCGTTCAACCTCTCGGGCGCCGTCCGCCCCAGCCCCAGGGGCGGGTCCAGGGGCAGGGGCGGACGGCACCCAACTTAGAATACCGAACGCGTGTTATTAGTTCGCGCGTTCGTTGCATGATCCATGTGCTATGGACCTGCCCTTCCAGCCCCCGATGGGGCTAAAAAGCGGAAGGGAGGTCGCGAAGGCCGAGGGAGATTGGGAGGGTTTCTCGCCGCTCCCTTCCCCAAAGCGCGACGTTGCGAGGCAACGAAAGTCACAGAGGCGGGTGTTGACGTGAAGGACGCGATGATAATTATTGTGTGCATATACGATGTTTCCTGAGTCGCATCCGAGAGAAGCCACCACTCGCCATCGCGCAAGAAGTAACCGAAACGCGAAAACGCACAGGCTCACGCGAAAAGAAGCGACCGAAATCGCGGAGACCGTCTGTCTGGAGACCGTGAAACTTGATCGGGGGGATCGGGGGAACTAGACCGTCCGTCAGGGTTTAAATTCTTCCTCATGGCTTCCCCATGAGATTCAGAAAACGGCCGTACGCAATTGTTGAAGCCGAATCGTGCAGTGCCATGGGGAAGCTGTGGGGAAGTTTTCTTTAATCACCATCTGCGAAGTGTGTGGAGAAATATTTGGTGGTCAGGGTTGGACAGGGGCACAAGAGGACAAAGGGTTTACCGATAGCTTTCAACTCGGCGAATATTTGTTTCAGTTTCCTCCTATCTTGAATAACCAGTTCGGCACGCTGCATTGCGTCATCAATAAAGGCGCCATCGAATGCGCCGGGAAGTTCTTCACTGCCACCGTTGCCATCCCCAGCAGGTGAACCGAGAGAAGGAGAAGCACCAGTAACATCACCAGCAGCAAGATCAGCAGCGGGAGCGGCAGAAGCAGTACCACCAGCAGGGGCAGCAGTAGCAGCAGCAGCTGCAGCAGCAGCACAAGCAGCAGAAGCACCAGCGGCACCAGCAGCAGCTGCAGCAGGACCACCACCACCAGCAACAACGGAGCCACCAGCGGCATCAGCAGCAGGAACAAGACCAGCGGTACCACCAACGGTATCAGCATCGGCAGCACCAGTAGGAGCAGACGGAAGAGCTAGCGTGAAGCGGGGAATGTCAATCATCGAACGCTCTCGGCGTGCTCCTTCATCTTGAGGCGAATCTCGTCTAAGCCCCGCCAACATCTGTTGACCCTGGGCGGGAGTCCCCGCGGGCTGGACCGAAGCCCTCCTCGCAGCAGCAGCAGCAACAGCGGCGTTTCTGGCCGTCTGGGCAGATATGGCCTCGTTCTTCATTTGCATTTTGGGTATCTGCTCCCATGGATTCACGCTGGTCCATGGGGGGTTTTGAAGAGCTTCTGGAAGTACTTACTTCGGGATTACACTGGTACTCGACCGCCAGCCTTCGCTATTCCGAATGCAGATCGGAAGAAGATGTCTAGTCGCGCAAAATACTTGGTGCTGACATCAGACATGGGGAGACCGTACACTGACATTGTGAGATATAAAGGCACGTGGGTGATGGAAAATTGGTTGCACTGGGCCGAGACTTTTTGTCCAGTCATCGCTCATGACGTGCTGAAAGAAAGCTGTCCCCAAGCTTTTGACGCCTGGATGCATCTTCGACGAGCGTTTCTGCATTATTTGTGTTCGCATGAGTGGTATGATCACTTAGACGCCAGGCAAAAGGAAAAGGCGCGCGTCGAAGCGAAAGTCTCAATGCGCACGTACGCTGAGTTTGTGGAGTCAAAACTTGGGATCCAGTTTTGTACCATCAACCTTCGAATGCTAACAGTGCACTCGTACGAACAAGAGATTCAGACAGGCCCGATCAAGCACACGTTAGAGTTCTGGGTAGAAAGGGCCATCCAGCGGTATAAGAAGTGGGTAAAGGATCGGGTGGTGCTGCAACCGGACATCTTCTTGGGGAATTGTTATCTGCTGGAATGTGCCCTCAACGACGCCGCAGCCGCTGGAAGAGATGTACACGAGATGATTTATCGAGCTCCTCGTCAAGCTTTGAACAGCGAAAATCTCGACGACGTCAAGCTTTACCAGCATCTTGTAGGATCTGGAAAGCAAGTCGAAGTCACGGAAGCGTTCGTTGGAGACAAATTGGACTTGCTCAGAAGGTTCTTACATGGTCGAGGGCAAGAAGTCATGGATTCAGCCTTGGAGAGGGGAGAAGTTTCGGTGCACGTGTTCCTGAGAGCGAAAGTTGATTTAGAAGTGTTCCATTCTGTGGAGTACCTCCGGACAAGGTCGCGATGTTCCCACCATGTCTGTTACCAGCTCAAGGGCGATGACGCGTCCACCAGACGATATGGTCGAGTGCTGAGGTACTACAAGATGCAAGAGAAATGGGCACAAGGAACTTTTCGGTTTTGTGAGTTGGATTGTTTTCGGGAAATCACAACTGAAGAAGACAAAGCTCTTGGGTATGGCACTGTTAGCAAAGCTTCACCGGACACGATGTTCGTCGCGCTGGAAGACTTCAGGCGCAAGGTAATCCTGTTCGAGCCCCCAGACTGTAAAGCACGCGACGAAGCGCGCGTGCTGCAGTGCTGGACCAAGGGTCGAATA
>JACLAC010004137.1_pt1 | contig 15501 bp, 10 predicted proteins | sample 8027881 | NCBI WGS metagenome assembly JACLAC01 (sample SAMN15725517, study PRJNA655200) | protist metagenome | isolation source: fluorescence activated cell sorting (FACS) single amplified genomes of... | place: Spain: Blaines Bay Microbial Observatory, Mediterranean Sea | collected 2016-01-19
TGTTTTCCTGTAGTAACTTGTGTAACGATGCTTCGATTGTTGTACGGTCAAAATCTTGCATCCATCTGATTTCCTGTTCCACCCGATCTCGAATTGCTCCTGATACGTTTCTGAAGGTAGCTCCGCGTTCGAAGTCTTGCACGTTTAAGATTTCCAAGTAACGTCGTGCCCTGTAATCGTCGATAATGTAAAACGTTGCTAGAACAACGAGCACTGATATGTTAATGATCAGTGCATACTTCCATTGTAGTTGCATATGTTGGCACTTGATGTTTTTTTGTGGTAATGCTAATCCAGTGAATGAGTGCTGTGAATCTGTCGATTTTGTATCGTAACATATACCGAAAATGAAATCAAAGACAAACCAAATTCTATACATTATGGGTGCGAGGATGTCCAGTTATCTTCTGCAAAGAAGTTTGTTCTTGTGATATAATTTAAAGTTATAAAAGGTGAGAATATGCGACATGTTATCATTGGCACTGCAGGTCATGTAGACCATGGTAAGAGTTCCTTAATTCGGGCATTGACGGGAATTGAAACGGATCGGCTCAAGGAAGAAAAAGAGCGTGGACTCTCGATAGAATTGGGATTTGCTTACTTCGATCTGCCAAATGGTCTACGTGCTGGAATTGTTGATGTCCCGGGGCATGAAAAATTTATCCGGAATATGCTGTCTGGTGCGTATGGCATGGACGTCGTTTTGTTTGTTGTTGATGCTAAAGAAGGAGTACAAGAGCAAACGTTTGAACATCTTGAAATTATTGATTTACTTGGCATTTCGACGGGAGTTTTGGTAATCACAAAGTCAGACTTAGTTGATGTTAATCAGCTTGAGGACTCTATTGAGATGTCGCGGGAAATTTTGACGAACACAACGCTCGAAGATTCACCAACTGTAGTGGTTTCGAATATAACAGGTCAAGGGATTGATCTATTAAAACAGACGATTGTGGACCAAGTTGGAAATGCAACTAGAGAAGATTTTGAAAATGGAATTCCACGCCTTTACACAGATCGGATTTTTACTATGCCGGGGTTTGGTGCAATTGTGACTGGTACTTTGACCGGGGGCTTAATTCAGCAGGATCAAAGAATGAAGATTCTTCCCGGCCGAAATGAAGTACGTGTTCGTGGAATCCAAGTTCACAATGAACCAACAACTCAAGCTTTACCAGGGCAACGTACAGCTATAAATCTCTCTAATGTAACGGAGCATATAGGCCGTGGAGATGTTCTTTGTCCAATGTCTTTATCTGAGCTGACAGATAATATTGATGTGTCAATTAAGGTTTTGGGGTCTTTCCCACGAATTTTGGAACATTGGACGCGGCTTAGATTATATATTGGCACGCGTGAGTCAATTTGTCGGATAGTTATGCTTACAGAGGAAGCAATTTTTCCCAATGGTGAAGCGGTGACTCAGTTGCGGCTTGAGGAACCAATTTTAGCTTTTCGAGGTGATCGTTTCATTCTGAGGGATTTTTCGGCTCAGTATACCGTTGGTGGTGGATGGATAATTGATCCTTTTGCGACTCGTCATAAAAGATTTACGGAGCAAACGGTAGAAACATTGAATTCATGGGCAATAACGAGGGGGCCAGAGGCACTTGTTGAGTTTATACTTGAGAGTAATGAAAATCTTTGTGTGTCGGAGGATTTAATAAGATACTATTTGGCGTCTACCAATCAAGCTTTAATAGATGTGCTTAATTACTTAGAGAAAGTTGGAAAAATCCTTCGTTGGGGAGGGAATTTTCCGTCTGTTTCCAGTGTTGAGCGCACACAGAAAATTGGATTGCATTTGTTAGGGATGCTCAGGGATTTTCATGAGCGAAAACCTCTGGCATTGGGACAAAATTCTTCTCAACTTCGACTGAAACTTGAGCTAAATGAATTTGACTTTGAAAAGATTATCGACTATCTGCTTAAAAAAAATCAGGTAGTAAAAGATGGAAACCTGATACGGTTGTCAAGTCATGAAATCGCTTTTTCTGCACAGGAAGAGGCGATTAAGTTAAAAATAGAAGAGATTTTTTCTGAAGCAGGACTTAATACGCCAAGCATATCAGAAGTGATAGAACAGTTGTCCAATTATTCAGCTAGGGCGATTAGTGAGACATTTTATGCTCTGGTGAATTTGGGACAGCTAGTGAAGATTGATGAAAAGGTTTTTGTATATAAGGATTCAGTTCAACAGATTGAGAGCTTGCTGATCAACTATCTGAAAAAACATGATATAATTACTGTTGCGGAATTCCGTGAACTGGCACAAACTAGTCGTAAATACGCAGTTCCATTTCTAGAATTTTGTGATGATGCTGGATTGACAGTCCGTAACGGAAATTACCGAAAACTGCGAAAAACAAATGTTAGCAATGGGGGAGAATAGGGTCCGGTGGCTCTACTGGTCTTCAAAACCAGCTTGTCTGCGCGAGTGGATAGGTGGGTTCGACTCCCACTCTCTCCCGCCATTCTCTCTTAAATCCTTGTTATGACAGGGTTTGGCATGGTTTTATAAAGTCTGATTCTTAATTGTGTCTATTTTAGTCACAGTTGAGGTCACATTTGATCATGTCACATACCTATCTAGTTTTTCGTCAAACAGGTAGTAGTTATTCCTTCCGCTCAATAGTTCCTAAAGACTTACAATCACTACTAGGTACTAAAGAATTTCAACTTTCTCTTCGTTGTGGAATTCTAAAACAAGCCAAATTACTTTCCTCTCATCTTTATAATCTATCTCAACGTCTTTATAATCAATTGAGAGATGATTCTGGTCATTTAAGAAACACTATTGACCAGATTAAAGAGAAGTTGCGTTCAGAATTAGTCCAATTAAATCCTGCTATTACTCGAAATTCAAAGCCTGAAGAAACTAAACCATCCAATAACCAGAAACCAACAGAAAATTCAATAATCCCTGCTTCATCTGCTATTTCTCTATCTCAACTCTCATCCAAATTTATCACTGCCAAAAATGAAGCAGGTTACCCATCTAAAACTATCAATGGCTATAATGACACTCATAAACTTGCCATTTCTGTTTTGGGCGATGTAGATATTAATTCTCTAACTCATCACCACGGCAGAAGATTAGTATCAGTTTTAAAGAAGTTACCTATCAATCGTGGTAAGAGTTATTCCAATTTAAGCATCCAGCAATTACTCCAACTAGAGAATGAACCAACACTAAGCCATAAGACTATCCTGAAACACACCGAAAGAATATCGGCTTTATTCAATTGGGCAATTAATCAAGGATATACATCAGAAAATGTATTTAGAGGAAAACTAGAACCTATAAGAAAAACGGAGAAAGTTGAGAAACACTTTACTGACCAAGAACTGAATTTGGTTTTAGGTGATAAATTGAAGGCAGAATCATTAGTAATCAACAAACCTGAAAGATATTGGACGACTCTTATTTCTGCTTATTCAGGTGCAAGATTAAATGAGATTTGCCAATTGAATGTTTCTGACATTCAAAAGATTGATGGGATTTGGACAATCAACCTCAATGCTGACTCTGGAGATAAAAGTATTAAAACAGAAGCGGGAAATAGAATCATCCCACTTCATCCTAAGTTACTAGATCTTGGTTTACTAGATTATATGAAGCAAATGGAGAATCGGAATCACCACAAACTATTTCCTAGTTTAAAGAAAATGAAAAGTACAGGATATGGAACAATGATTAGCAGGTGGTTTAGAAAATATCTGATTAGGTTAGGCATTAAGAAGAAAGGCAAGAACTTTCATTCCTTTAGGCATACAGTGGTCAATAAACTAATCACCAAGAAGGTTTATGAACCATTTATAAAAGAATTGATAGGTCATTCTCATGGTTCAATTACTATGGATGTATATGGAGGGAAGAAACCATTGGATATTTTGTTGAAGGAATGTGTAATTAAGATTTAAGGGTTGAAATTCTTCCTAATCTAATTGACTCTTTGAACAGATAAGAAATGGGCAACAGGATAAAAAGTACCAGGTAATTTCTCTTTATATAATATAAGAAGATTTTACCTGGTGAACCTGCAACCTTGCTTATGGTTTCTAAATCTGGATGTCCAAACTATCTAGATCAGTAGAAGTATTGATATGACTGGCTTTAGGGATTTGGATTAGAAACTGTCAGGTAAAGAAACATATACCATTCAAGCAGAGAATCCGCACAGTCTAGCAGTTGTTCTTTAGGTTCGTTCAGGATCTAGTTGCAGATCTGATATAAGCTCAAAGGATAATGCCTGGAGTTCTCTCATTTCTCATTTAAACCAAAATAACAATCAAATTACTTTTACAAATGTACTCGTTTATCTTCGGGATAGGTAAGGTACTGGAGAGATTGAAACAGTTCAACTTAATAATGAATATGATTGACATTCCACTGCCAATTCAATGTTTATTCTTGCATCTGCAGAGTTAAGCATGGACATGGCAGGAATAAACAATAATCCTGTAAAAACATGAATTACCGTATTGATTTCATACTACAGAGAAGAAATGTATCAATAGGACTTAATTAGATGAATTGATGTTTTCACACCTTTCTTATATATAATTACTATATAAGGATGATGTGAAAAGACTAGAATTGGGAGTGGTGACTTAATCACCACTCCTGAAATGAAAAAGATTGGTTGATTTTCTAGGATCTTGAAGGCTTGTTACTTCAGAATCACCATCTTCCTGGTATCTGTATAATCTCCTGCTTGAATTTGATAGAAGTAAGTGCCTGAAGATACTTGCTCTCCATTCTCACTTCTTCCATCCCAATAAATAGCCCTGTTAGATTCCACATAATTCCCTGCTGTCATTATCAAGATTCTGATGAGTTTATGGCAGAATCTTTCTCTAACTAATCAGAGGCGTGTTTTTTTACCAAACTTTTCACCTCTCACGGAAAAGTGGACAAGTCAACACTGTTATCGTTATCAAATATATCATTTTTAGTAATCACATAGAGATCTTGCAGTTGGCCTAAGCCTTTTTGATATCTACGATATTGATTATCGTTCACACCGATTTTTCTTAACTGTTGGCTCACAAAAGTTTCATTGACATACATCGACCCATAATTTTCAGTACCCTTAATTCTGCCAGCTATCTCAGGGAAAGACTCATCCTCATTTGATTTTATGTAATGAGCCCCTTTATCAGTATTTAATCCGATTAAGTTTATGTCATGGACTGAAAACACGAGCATGCCGTTTTCACTAGTTAAGTTATAAAGCTGTGTCAACCATCGTAGGAACAGTTCCTCAGGTAAATGACTAAAAACAGAAGCCGCATAAATAACATCGAATTTCCTCTCGGTTGGAAACTCTTCTGGTACTTCCGGTGACAAAAACCCATTTACCCCGAAGTGTTCAATCAGGAACTGAACAGCAGACAACTTTATATCACACACCCAAATTTTCTTTTGATCAACCTCGAGAACTAAGAACCTTGTCAACTTCCCATAACCAGAGCCGAAATCTAAGAACGAATTGATGTGTTCCATACCACCGAATTTGTGATTAATAAGCTTCCTGTTTATATTCATGTCATGTAAGCCGTGTGATAAATAAAAATAATATGTTGCCGCATACTTTTCTGCATAACCTAAATCGTGTGCAAAGTCCAAATTTGCCTTCGCATTGGTATTAAAATAGTCAAATTGTTGCAATCGTGCTTGGAAAAAGGGAGATTCGATATGACGTAAGGCATAAAGATACATGATATCATCCTTAGAAATGGTCGTGTTCAACTCTAAAGGAACCTCGTACTTTTCTTTGAAGATTTTTATTTGTTCTTTGATCGCATCATTTTGAATGATACAAGGGGGGTGTATGGTATACACGTCATAGATTAGCTTCTCTAACATACTTTGGCGCCAACGTTTTCTTTTATACTGGCGGATCCACCCTTCTAGCTTGTGTCTAAGGAAAGGCGGCATAAAAAAACTGAGCTTTTTTAGAAACTTTTTGAAAGACATAAGAACCTCTTTGGGAAAAATAAGAGGTTGAGATAGCAGTGAGTTCTACGTAACACGAAACCACAAGCCAAAACAACCAGCAAAAGTAATAGACTAATCCGTTTCATATGGATTTCACTTTCAACCATGAGTACAGTCAATTCAATCAGGCATAAACTGGTGCTATTCTCTCAGGGATCTTGAAATGTGTAAACAAAGGAGAAATTATGAATCTTGCTTGATCTTGAAGGTGTGTTATCTAGATTAAACCCAACCTCTTGAAATACGCCAATCTAGACACCTTCCTGGACGAATTAATCCCCTGATGTTTATGTAGAATCTCTGCTTGTTCTAAGTTAATCAAAGCATCTGCGGAAACCAACATAATCCTGGCAGAGATCCAATTCCCTCTCTCCTACCATTAACCAGACCCAACCTCTCAAAACACACCATTTTAGACATCTTCCAGAACCAATTATCATCACTCATTAATTTTAAGAGAGATATAAATTAAATTTTCAAGAAAAAAAAATTAAGAAAGTATCATATATACATTGAGGAACAAAATAAATTAGTGAAAATAAAAAAATGGAGGCTTCCATGCTACATCAAAAAGCAGTATTAATCAAACGCAAAATCAGTCAAACGGTCATTCTGTGTCTGCTGATGATCCTACTGATTCCAATTGGCATCAGAAAACAATTCAAATGCCATTCCATCTATCACAATCAAACAAGTACAGACAACAAACTGGATTCACCAATAGCATCTCTGGGGAAGAAATATCCTATTCACAGATAAATTCTATCGCCATGTTTTCAGATGCTGTTAGGTTGGATGTAGCAGGAGCTGAATTTAAAAACAACTACAGGGGCAAGCAGAACTTTCTTCGTTCCGATGCCTGATTTCTTTAACCAACGACAGTTAAAAGCCAAGAGTTTAATCTGGAAACATCCGTTGGCTAAAATGGAAGTGGATCATACCCAAATAGCAAATATGATTCAAACTGAGGCTAGATTTGTAAGAGAAGATGAAATCCATAAGACCATTTATCGGACACATACAGTTATATTTCAGCCCTATCCAACAAGAATTTATCAGAGTTGGAAGTTGATGTTTGAGCAAGAATTTGAAGATTATATTTCGCCATTGGATTTATTGAAACCCAAAGAGAGGGAAATTTACGATTGGATTAAGGAGAATTACAATCATCAGGAATTCACTGTTAATGATATTTCCGATGGATTGAATTTAGATCAGGATAATATCAGAAGTAAGTATCTGAAGAAGTTGGTTGACCTTCAGTTACTAGAGAAAAGGGAGCTGAATCGAAAAAATTACTATCGACTTGTTACTTTAGATTGAACAGTTAAGAGAATGGGACGATAAATTGAAAAGTACCAGGTAATTTCTCTTTATATATTATAAGAAGATTTTACCTGGTGAACTTGCATCCTCGCTTATGGTTTCTAAATCTTGATGTCCAAAAATGATGAAATCAAAAAACGTTGATATAAAAGACTTGGCAGGTTTACCTATTAAAAGAGCAGGTAATAATTCTTTCTGTTTCTCTGCCAGATCTATATTAGTCATGCAGTAGCCAGGATGAATATAGAACAAGGCAGAAGATGAAACAATTAACGGCAACGAATAAACACTTCTCATTAGAAACTAGCATCATGGAGAAGATCCTTGATGCTAGTGGATACCATTTTCACGTCCTTACTATTGATGGACAAAAGTATTGGATTGGGAAAGAAATCATTAATGCTTTTGGGTTTGAGAAAACAGGAGGTAGTATGAATATCTATAAGATCATGGATAAAAAAGATGTTCATACTTATCGTTTAGAAAAGCATAATGGACTAAAAGAAATTAAAGAAATAATACTTCAAGAGGTGCAGGGATTCAATCCTCGCAGTTCCCTTTGGACTGAAAGTAGTATCAAATATTCACGTTATCTTTCTTTGGTTCGTGAAGATACTTTACAAGAATACTTAACAATCTATACTAGAAAACCTGATGCTAAAGAGATAGGTAAGAAACTCTATGAAACATTAGCAAGTGGTCATCCTATATTTAACGAGGAAGTCTTAGACGATTGGGAACATGAGCCAAAGTCTTAGATTTCATTTCTGGCATCATTGGTAATAAAATCACCTCCAATCCAATTTGCCCAAATGAGAGATTCCAGCAGTTTCACCTATAATGTCATCACTTCGTAGACCAACAAACTTCTCACCATTATAATGACACCATCACAAAAAGGAAGATACCAATGATTGTTGCTATTTATGCTCGTTTTTCTTCTGTGGCTGATCTAGAAACCTCCTCTAGCAAGGTGTCTCACATCGGATTCTCTATGTTTAATTACTGTAATTGAAGTAATATCACCAAACGTTTTCAAATTTCTATGTCCTAGCCTTGATTTAAAAAAACAAATTGGTTTTTAAAGCGTATTTGATTTAAAACTAGCCAATGTTACCTCTCATGAAGGAAAACAATGGCATATAGACGATTCTCACAACAGGAAATAGTAAGTTCAGGAAAGGTTCAAAATGGTCACAGTTGACATCACACTAGGACTTTGATAGGATGTTTTTACATTGCAATTAGAATCAGGCAAGACCAAGAGATAAAAGGGTTTCTACTGGTCTTCAAAACCAGCTTGTCTACGCGAGTGGATAGGTGGGTTCGACTCCCACTCTCTCCCGCCATTTTCTCTTAAATCCTTGTTATGACAGGGTTTGGCATGGTTACATACTTGATTTTGTTCATTTTGGACACACTCAAGGACACACTTTCATCATGTCAAGCACCTATATTGTTCATCGTAAGCAAGGTTATTCCTACCTATTTCGTTCAATCATTCCCAAAGATTTACAACCACAATTAGGAAGTAGACAATTTCAGTTATCTCTCAATTGCGGGATTCTGGGTCAAGCTAAATCCATATCTCACCATTTATACAATCATGCTCAGTGTTTGTATGAGAGAATGAGAAAAAATGGAGATGAATTTCAAGTCTCAATAGATCAGATCAAAGATATTCTCAGGTCAGAACTCGCTAATCTTGTACAACCCATCTCCAAATTGATTGAAAATAAGACTTCAGAAGTTAGTTCAATTAAGGAAGAGACAGAACTCACAAACAGTATTTCTCTGTCTGATCTATCAACTAAGTTTCTCAATTCTAAAACTGAAGCTAATTATCCTGAAAAGACTGTTAATAGCTATAATGACACTCATAAACTAGCCATTGAGGTTCTGGGTAATGTTCCGATAGATTCGTTAACACATGAAGATGGGAGGGATTTCGTTGAGGTATTAAAGAAGTTACCAGTCAATCGTTCTAAAAGTTATCCAACTTTGACAGTTAAAGAGTTACTGGAATTAAAAGAAGTTAAGATTTTAAGCTACAAGAGCATTCTAAAGCATACAGAAAGAATATCAACTTTATTTAATTGGGCAATAAAGCAAGGATATACTAATCAAAATGTCTTTAGGGGCAAGCTAGAACTGACTAGAACGGTAGAGGTGGTAGAGAAGCATTTTACCCAGCAAGAGTTAGATTTGGTTTTAGGTAGTGCATTAAAATCAGAATCATTGGCACTGAATAAACCAGAGAGATATTGGGTGACAATGATTGCTTCTCATTCTGGTGCGAGGTTGAATGAGATTTGTCAGTTGGATGTATCTGATATTCAAGAACATGAAGGTATTTGGGTGATGAATCTAACTGGTGATTCTGGAGATAAAAGTATAAAGACTCATGCTGGAAATAGACTTGTTCCTTTGCATCCTAAATTACTAAAACTTGGATTCTTGGATTATGTGGAACAGACTAAAAGTAGCAATCACCAGAAGCTATTCCCTAACCTAAAGAAGATGAGAAGCACAGGATATGGAACGATGATAAGTAGATGGTTTGCCAAATACTTAATCAAACTAGGAATCAAGAAGAAAGGCAAAAATTTCCATTCCTTCCGACATACTGTAGTAAATAAACTAATCACCAAGAAAGTTTATGAACCATTCATCAAAGAATTGATAGGTCATTCTCATGGTTCGATTACTATGGATGTCTATGGAGGGAAGAAACCATTGGATGTCTTACTAAATGAATGTGTGATTAAGATTTAAGGGTTGAAATTATTCCTAATCTAATTGACTCTTTGAACAGATAAGAAATGGGCAACAGGATAAAAAGTATCAGGTAATTTCTCTTTATATAATATAAGAAGATTTTACCTGGTGAACCTGCAACCTTGCTTATGGTTTCTACATCTGGATGTTCAAACTACCTAGATCAGTAGAAGTATTGATATGACTGACTTTAGGGATTTGGATTAGAAACTGTCAGGTAAAGAAACATATACCATTCAAGCAGAGAACACGCACCAATTAGCAGTAATGTTGAAAGTCATTTAGTATCCAGTTGACAGTCAGATATAAGCTTAAAGGATCTCGTCTTTAATCTTGTTCTATTGGTTAAACCCTCTGCTTGTCCATGTTAATCAAAGCATCTGCAGAAAACAACATAATCCTGGCAGAGATCTAATCAAAATCCTAGACGGATCTCTCACTCCAATACCACAGGAAAGAAGTTTGATAATTCTTGACTTATCATTTCATTAGGATTCAAAGGGAACGTTTTCACACCTGTTTTATATATATCTTACTCGTATGGACTACAGATAAACCAATGGATCATTTGAAAAATATTTTGACTTTCCAACTCAACTCATTCATAATTTCTCTCATCTCGTTGATATGAAAAAGGTGTAGAGATAGAAGAATCCCACTTACCTTTTTCCCTAGAATACAACGGATTCTAAAAACCACACTAACTACCATGAAAGTGTGGTTTTTTCTTTGTCTACAATTATAACCGATTTACAACAAAAACACTGTATTCTCTAGTTCTATTCCACTTTCTCTCTAGTAGATATAGTTCATTTTTAAATCGTGATACTTACTAAATCTTGGTATAAGTCACAGCAATCGCCGTACAAATTAGGATCAAACTTTTGATTTACTTCCTTGTGGGATTTTACAAAGTCGAAGTTATATTTTTTAACTCTAATGAAGTCACTGAGATTTTCCCAAATACGATCATTAGAACACAATGATTCGTAGCAAATAAAAAGAATGTTGTTTTTGTTTTTAAAATCAGAAAATAAATTCGAATAGGTTAAAAGCCATTGCTCTAACCAATGATTGATCAAGTTTGAATCACTGAATAACAAACCTTCTTCCTTTATTGGATGATAATTCAAACCGAATTCTGTGTGTCCGATCCAGTCCATGTAATTTTTAACGAAAGCGTCTTTTTTTTGTTTTTCTATGAATTTCAAATGCTGATTAAGCAAGGAATTTGCCTGTTGCAAAGGTTCTCTAAATGAAATCAATATCCTAGAGTTGGGGCATAATAGGTTAATTTTTTTCAGTCTTCTTACGTTTTGATTATTCTTACTTAAATAGCGTTTTTTCTTATATTTGTTCAATATCAATTGAATATATTTTTCGAAGTCTTCTTTCGCTTCTTCATCTAAGAAGGTCTGCCAGAAAACCTCTTCAAATGCTTCAGGGGAGTCTGTTGATACCATAATACCATCTTCATGTGCACGTTCCCTTTCTTCTGTTTGTATAGTTGTAGGATTTAATTTATCCCACAGGTTAGGAGCAAGCACAAAGGGCATGTCAGCGTAGGACAACGATGCAAATTCTCCAGAGGCATGAATTGCTCTAAGTGTAATCGTCGTTCCTGACCGTGCTAAACCTGTAAGGAAAACGTGATTATCTTTATAGACATTGCATTTTTTTAAGTAGAGAGATTTTTCAACATCGAAACTCAGTTCACGCATAAATCTCGAAGACAGATTAATGTGATGCAAAAGTTTCTGCAGCCCCGAATAATCATAATTATTCATACAAACTTCTTGCGGATTGCAGTGTATAGAAACGCGAACACAACGGATTCAACAATTCCTGTGCTCGAAAGAGCAAGGGTCGTTAAAGGTGAAAACAAATGCGCGAAGAGGATGAATACAAATAGAATACATACCAATATGAAACATAATTTTAATGACTGGACCAACATAGTCGTTGTATAAGAGGAAATCATCTTTCCTTTCCAGTGATCACTTAATCTTTTTAGACAAGATTACTTTTTGCGCAAATTTAATTTTGTTGTAAATGATCGTTGCTGATTGAAAAAGCTTTGAGATTACGATGATTTCAATACCAGCGATGCAGAATAACAGTAAAAAAGGTGGCTAATCAATCGAAGTCCAATTCCTCATCCAGATCTTTCTTTTCATCCTTATCCTTTTTCTTTGATTTTCGGGTTTTAATTGCCCGTTTGATCGGGTAGTATACAATACCAAACAGTGCTAAAAAAATGGAACCAATTACCCCAAGAATCGCGGTAATAAGTCCTCCTGTCATACCTGGACCTATGTAAGCAAACGCGGGTATACTTAATATTAATAGTAGAAGAAATGTAAAGAACTTAAAATTATTCATTGGGTAAGGCCTTTTTTTCTAAGAATTTCTTGATAGAATCAACGTCTTTAAATTTGTAAAGGATTCTTGACCAGAAAAGGGGGTATACATTGTCGTTAGAAGCTCTGTTCACATACTCCCAACGAAGAGAACCATCTTTATTAAAATACAGAATTCTTGCATAATGACTCTCTTCAATAAACAAGTCTCCATCGTTTAAAAGCTGCGATGTCCCTGATGCACTAGTCCGAACGTCGTGTTTTACTAAGGAATCTGGTAAATATTTTGTGTATTCATCCATCTTAAAGTCGTAAATGATTACTTCATTATTCCCATCAACAATATAACCCTCGAAAGTATCTTTTGAATTATTGTTAAAAACTAAGATTTGATGATCGTTCAAAATGTCAATGTCGTGTTGATAAAAAAAAGGACCGATACCTCGCCAAATAATTTCATTTGTTGAAGGTCTATAAAGCAAAATCATTGATTGATGTCTTATAGATAAAAAGACATCTCCTGTTTTCCAATACAGACTATCTTGAAGAACGGGTTGAATATCGTTTAGGTGGAGTGGGTCTGGAGTGAAACCCCGCCTCCCAACCGAGAATAATAAGGATTCCAAGCCATTTTCCTTAAATATTTTGCTCACAGACTTTTGAAAAAGAATTTCTCCGTCTGGGGATACTTTTGTAATTGCATCATCCCAAAAATTCTCTATATCTTCACCAACGTATTTTTTGTCTATTCCATATGGGTATTTGTAAGTCGGAACCCAAATATTACCCTCAGCGTCAAACTCTATTGAATGGTGAAATCGGTCTTCGTGATTTTGCCAGACGAGATTACTGGAATTATTTATTTTGCATAATATGCCACAGAGGAAAATTAAATCGCCATCTCTAGTTAGCAGCGGGTGTCGCATTCTAGCTCTGGATTCGTGATTATCTATATTTAGTCTTTTGAACTCAGGATTGGCTGTATCAACAAAAGAATTGATATGAGTAATGTCAGGATTCCATGTGTGAACAACTTCAAAGTTTTTCAAATCAACCAGTTCAACCACTGACTCTTTAAAATCACCGTCATATCTAGACAACAGAAGATATGTTTGCCTTTCAAGGGGATTGCCAGTGAATCCTGCTTTTTCTGGAAATCTATCTTCTAATCTCAAGGACAGTCTAAGTCCTTCTAGCTTCTTTAGATTCATGGGAATCTCCGCAAGAAAAAGGGCTGCCTTTGAGATTCGACCTGCTTTGATATGTCCAACAAGTTCTTGTCTGACTAAAGTTCCGAACCCAATTGCAAACAAAGTCGACAAAATAATTGTGAGGTAAAGCACCCACATTTCAATTTTTTGGAACATTATTTTTTCAATTTTTCGGAACATTGATTTGACTCCTATCAAGTTTAGGGAATCTAAGAGAAATTGCCTTTTGATGCTAACTTCCTTAATTCAACATAATCACCATCACCATCCAGACTCAAAGCTTTATTCTGTGCCCAAACAGAACCACAAGCCAAAACAACCAGCAAAAGTAATAGACTAATACGTTTCATATGGATTTCACCTTCAATTATGAGTACAGTCAATTCAATCAGACATGAATTATAGTGCTATTCTATCAGGGATCTTGAAATATGTAAACGAAGGGGGACTTATGAATCTTGCCTGATCTATGTTACCTAGGTTAAACACAACCTCTCCATATAGGGCAATCTAGACACCTTCCTGGACGAATTAAGACCCTAATGTTTATGTGGAATCTCTGCCAATTCCATGTTGATCAAAGCATCTGTGGAAACCAACATAATCCTGGCAGAGATCCTATTAGATCTTGAGCAGCTACTCTAAATGAAAATAAAGGGTTGGGATGAACCTACAGAATCCAATTTAAGGTGAAAAGTTATATAAATTACTATATATTTCGCACTCGTTTACCTTCAGGAAGGGTAAGGTACTGGAGAGACTGAAACGATTGGGTTTTATATACATTTTGAAGATCGAATCTGTTCTCTTATCTTCCTTGCCAATCCATGTTGGTTAATCGAATGATAGGACTAACATTATTATAGACCAAACCCAACCTTTTGAAATACGCCATTTCAGACACCTTCCTGGACAAATTATCATCACTCATATTCACCCTTAAAAAACTTAACAATTCGGTAATTTACATGCCACTTTATTCTCAAGTTCTAGAAGGTTTTGTCGACAATATATAGTAGGGATTTAGTAGTCAGTAACTGGGTTTTATGCTGTTTTTATATGTTAACAGGACAGTAAATTATTTCTATTAAAATTAACATAATCGTGGAGGTGATATTTGTAAGATTTTAGCTGTCTGAAACTTAATCCAATCTCATTTTGAAAACATAAACTTAATCGGCTTGGAACTAGAAACTTGATCCTCCAAGTCACCCAAACAGGAAATAACAAAATGAAAACGGAACACCTGCGTCAGTCTTTCAATCTACTTGGTTATGATGTTAATGAAATCAGAGTTATCCAACCTTCTGGAATTGCAAAACCTTCCCAACTAATTCGCTCCTATTCTGATCTAAATCAAATCTGTCAAAAATATGATGGTCAAGCTAATATCTATATTGGTATCAATGAACGTACTAAGATCAATGCTACCAAAATAGATATACATGCAGTTAATTTTGTGGTGGTTGATGTTGATTCTGTTCACCCTGATAAGAATCAACCTGCAAATCAACAAGAACTGGATGCCACAATCGAAGTTTCTGAAGTAATTATGGATTGGTTTGCAGACAATGGTTTTTGCAGACCCATCAGAGCAATGTCAGGTAATGGGTGTCATATTTGGGCAAGGATTCCTCAATTTACACTAACTTCCTTAGAGATGAAACAACAATGGGAATTCAGAGTCAAACAATTCTATCAGCAACTGCAGTCCACTTTGCCTGATGATCTTACTAAACAAGTCAAAGTTGACCTAACAGTTCGTGATGTCTCTCGTATTATGAAATTGATTGGCACAACTTCGGTTAAAGCTAATCCAACT
>JACLAC010025995.1_pt1 | contig 15500 bp, 8 predicted proteins | sample 8027881 | NCBI WGS metagenome assembly JACLAC01 (sample SAMN15725517, study PRJNA655200) | protist metagenome | isolation source: fluorescence activated cell sorting (FACS) single amplified genomes of... | place: Spain: Blaines Bay Microbial Observatory, Mediterranean Sea | collected 2016-01-19
ACAAATAAAAAAAATAATAATACTAGTAATAAAAATAGCGAAAAAAAAGATGGAGAGGGAAAAACGGATGAGGAGAAAGGTATAAAGCGTAAGCATACCAAGTGGTTAAAAAATGTAAATAAACGTAAAATCGAACGTTGCTTTAGGCATATAAGCAATGGTTCATCAGAGAAAGAACTTACATATAATGATTTCGTTCAATGGTTCATGGAAAGCGATGATACAGAAATCAATAACATCATCGTGCATCATAAATTATATGAGATATTACATAATACTGATTTAACCTATAGTAAGTTGTGTTTAAATAGTGATCAATTAGTGGCAAAACCTAAAGATTTATTGGAACGTTTAACCAATCTGGGTATTAATGATACCATCGATGTCAATGACTTTCATAATAAAATGATAGAAGAGCTTGGTTATGATAGTATTGAGGAATTTAATAAATTAGAATTCATCGATAAGACACTATTTACAAATTGGATTGCAAGATATTCTGGCACTTGTCGATTATTAATTAATAAATCTAAAGATTATCTAATATTATTAAAAAAAAGAGCAGAGGAGGAAGAGAAAGCAATGCTTAAAAAAATTCAAGAAGATGCAGAAAAGCAAAAACAGGAAAATAAAAATAAAACATGGTTGCATCGAATGGCAATGGTCTTCAACAAAAGTACTTGGCCAAAAAGTTTGCCAGGATTTTTACTTTTGTGTAATGCGATAAAAATTGGATTAGCATGGGAAGATCCAATGTATAAAAACCAACCGGAGAAAATAAAAAAAGAACGTATATCGCAAGTTCGTTTTATATTAAAAAAAGTATTCCGACAATTCCAAAATGAAATAGATCGTATACATAAATTAGTCGAGGAAAGTGAATTTTATGAAAACCAAGAAGAGGATTTTTGGGAATGGCGAATGAAAGGTGCAGCAACACTTTTATCGGAAAAAATCAGTGTCTCAAATGCTGCATCAAATACGAAAATAATAGTTCGCAATGGTATACGATGCTTGGCTGAATATGAGGAACATTTAATACGTGTCAATAAAAGAGTTAAAAACAAACGAGAGCGAGATGCTGAACGAGGCAGGGAAATTGCAATGTCAAGGGTGAAAACTAAAGTTATTTTGAAACGTTTAAGGGAACAAGAAGAAGCCGAGCAAACAGCAAGGGAAGAGGAAGAAAAAATAAAAAATGCAGTACCTGTTGAATTCTATGAAAGCATTGCAAGAGAAAGATTACATGTTGTCACAAATAAGAAATTGCTTGATGAAATCAATGAAATTGAACGTAAATTAGAGCCAATACGTGTTAGACGTGTTGAGGAACATTTTAAAGGGTTTGGGAAAGATTCAGACGTCTTACAAGATAAACGCCAATATTTAAAAGGTTTAAAGATGGAATTGGAGGAACAGTACGTTACAAAACATAAAAATATGCAACGAATTGCCGCGGTCAATAGTGCAAAAACACGTAAACGTGTCTCTAGAAGAATGAAAAAAGAACGCAAATCATTATCACCTTTACATGTTTTTCGAGGTAAGCTGGGAAAAGAAATTGATCAAGGATTAGCTAAATTGAAAAGAAGTTCTGTACATACAGAACCACGACATCTTGTACCAAATTTTTAGAAAAAAAAAGAACATTTTACATCATCATGTATTTATGTTATCATATCATATATCATATCATATCATATGTACAGATTTGATGTTTGTATGGTAACATATAAATATGTAAAAATCTAAATTAGATATACACCTTGTTGCTAGTATTGTGTGTGTACATGTTTTTGTCTTTTAATTGTTGGGAGGAGTTAAAGGAGAAAGAATTTTAATACACATATAAAAAAATATAAATATGACGACCCTATTATTAGTAGATGTGTGTGTATGCGTGAATGATAAGATAGGCACATAGGTGCATATATAGATTTTAACCACCTCATAATTATTACTAAATGTATAGTTGTTTCATGAATTTTCTTTACTAGTTATAGTGATATTCCCATGCTATTCGAATATATATATATGGTACAAATATTATTTATTTCTATTTTTTTATTTATAAAAAGTGAAAAAAGGACATTTTATAATATAACTTTTTCTTTATATATAATATATTTTATAACTATATTCAACTAACATATACAGGTGCATCAGACGCGCCTATTCAATTAGTTTTTCTTTTTACCTTTCTTCACATTCATTTGACGTTGATAAAATTCCAATTCTTTTCCTTCAAGTAAATAACCATCTGCACGGCCTGATTGTCCTGGGCGAGATGAGATTGCAGCAAGCAAACGACCTCCATTCAATTGATCGATGATAGTTCTGGAAACATCGATATTTTTTTGCTTCTTTTGTAAACTACGTAATGCATGTTTACTTTTCTTTCCTTCTGGTGCAACAGCACTAACTTTGCCAGTGTCACCAATTTTGCTGCCATAGTATGACTCGAACCATTGACGGAATGGTGCAGCATCAATACTTACAATGCATCCTTTAACAAGTGTGTTTGTACGAACCAACTCATTGTTTGATGCATTGTAAACAACATCCAAAATACGTGCTTTTCTTGTGCATACTTCACTACCCCAACTGAAATTTCCAGTTTCAAGTCTCAATGCACGGAATTTAAGATTACCACCACGTCCTCTTACAACATGTACTCGTTTATCACCTGGAGTTAATTTAGTCATAGCTCCTGGGCGGCCAAGTTCAAATTTTCTTTTTTTGATGTGAATTTTACGTCTACCACCAGTGTTACGGCGTTTATGACGACTGTCTCTGCAGATACCCATGATTAATTATTACTATATATTTATATCTTATTTTTGTTTTCAAAAAGGTTTGTTATGTGTATATCTATCTATCTGTAATTCTATCTTCTATTGTAAATATCTTGTTATTATTTTATATATCTCTATATATTCTAGCTTCTTTCTATCTATAATAATATTTTGTTGTGTTGTGGTATTGGTTATGAAAAATCAGTCTGTAGCACCTACTGTGCACCTGCTAACTCTAACCTTATTACTAACTATAAATTACAATTCATCTATTTGGTGGCTTCACTGGCTGGGGTGGCTCGGATCCTTTTTAACAGGTAAATAGTATTGTAACATCGACATCGAAAAAAAATAAGCCTACACACTATTAAATATTACGCTGTGTTAAAAATCAGCCATACAATCCTTACAGCTTTATTATACAGTCTGGTTCTATAGTATTCGTATGTTAATGTGTGATATAGCCCTACTATGGCTACTATATATTCTCTGATTTGTATTACCAGGATTTACATACAATTACCATTGGGAAGAGAGAAACATAGAGATTTAAAAATAGAGATCCTTTTTTTGATATATATCAATACACACAACTTACATAGATAGATAGATAATACAACACATCACATTTAGTTAGACATTTATTAATAAAATATCTGATTTGAAGAAAACAAAAGATAAGAAAAAAGCAAAAATCACATAATGATCGTACCAAAGAAAAATCGTTTGGCTGTATACAGCTACCTTTTCAAAGAAGGTGTATTAGTTGCAAAAAAAGATGTTGTAAACAAACATCCACGCATTGAAGGAGATATCCCAAATGTAGAAGTTTTAGCATTAATGAAAAGCTTTGTAAGCCGTGGTTTAGTAAAGCATACCTATAACTGGAGATACAATTACTATTATTTAAAAGATGAAGGAATTGAGTATTTGCGTGAGTATTTACACATTCCAGAAGGCGTTGTACCAGAAACTTTGACTAAAGCAGCAGCAAAACCAGCAAGAGCACCAAACAGTGGTTATAACCGTGAAGGGCGTGATGGTGATTACGAAGGTCGTCGTGGTGGTGATTTCAAACGTGGTGGTGAGCGTGGTGGATACAGACGTGGAGGTGAAGGTGGTTTCGGCCGCGGACGTCGTGAAAACCGTGATTAATTCTTTTCTTACTTTAAGAATTGATTTAATATATTATATATATGGTATTTCACAAATCATGGTTAAAATACATCATATATATATATATGTTACACACCGAGGAGTGTATTTGTATGGGTATGATATGATAGTGTCTTATGCTAGAAACCACAACAGCTTTATGAAATTTATAATTGTGCGGAGAGTGTAATTATAACAATGTCTAAATTTTTAGAGATCATTTTGTAATGTAAAATCTTGATATATATATACGTACATGTTATATCGTGGTATCTCCTCTCTCTCTCTGCATCAAATATGAATACATTCATTACGTCCTTTCTCATCAATCCATTTTGTTCTATATATTCTTTTACTTTCATTGAAAAAACTATTTCCAGATCGAAACAATATAGAACCTGTATGATATCCTGGTGTAAATGGATGTGGACCTAATACGGTTTTTTCAGCAACAAATGAATTTGGTGTAATACCTTTTCGTAATCGTGATGCCCAAATAACTTCAATGACATATGCATTGCTATGGAAATTTTTACGTAATATTTTTGCTGCTAATACAGTAAATCCATCTAAACGACTTTTCTCTACAAAACAAATTGTATCACCAATTTTTAATTCCTTTGGCGAACCAACTAAAACAACAAATGTTGTAGATATATTATTACGTGTGATTTGATGAAAATGACTTTTTGATTTTAATAATTTTACATTTTCAAAATGTACATGATCACTTGCAGGTCCAGCAAGATAATGTTCATCAACGGATTTACAACGAAATTGATATGATGCATTTGGTTTCAAACCGACTACGAGTGTGGTACTGTACAATTCCTTTGTCTCAGCTACACGAATCCATCTTCCAGGTGCCATTTTAACTTTATTCTCATCGTCTTTTTTCTTTCTTGAAGGGTAACGATGTGGGATAGGTATATCAGATGGTACCTCTGGTGTTTTGCAAATAGACGCACCTTCAATATGTTCCCAAGTAGCAACTTTACCACTATGTTTTGTAGTTGCATTTAAATTTCTACTTTCAAGTCTTATCATTTTTACACCTTTTCCTTTTCGCATAAGTACAACGACTTCAGTAGCTGTACGAGACACGATAATTGGTGCATATGGTATTTTCAAAGCTAAGTTTTCTGATAATGCTGCATCTTTTGGGAATATTTTCTTCTTTTTTTTCATATTATCATCACATTTCAAAAGAACAAGCGTTGGTTCGCTTTTCAAGCTTTTTTCCCCATTTTCGTTTCGTTTTACAACGTAAAATGCATATTGGTATCCACATTTTAAATGCACAATGGAACATGCATCATCTACGCCTTCCCATACTTTGACGTATTTATCCAATATCATCTCATCACCACTTCTCTTTCTCGATATTAACAATTGTGATTTAGATGATAATGTAGCTTTACACCATACTTCATAACCACCTTTTCCTTCACCACCGCCGCCCCCGGAAAACCCTCCACATTCCAAACAATTTTTTGGGTACTTTTTCAATCGAGGCACTTGATCCAATGCTTGACATCCCAAACACTGTTTTGGGCACTTTGTTAATCGGGGCACTTGATTCATAGATGGTATGTAACCCAAACCTAAACTTGGGTGATCTTTTTGTTGTTTTAAACGAATTTCCAATTGTTCATATTTCTTTTTTTCAACATCGGTTAATCCATAATTTCGAAATGCACAAAATTCTTTAAACATTTCGAACGTTAATTCTAAGGCATTAATTTTTTGACAATGAAGTAAAAATTTCTTAGCAATTGGAGTTTGTTTTAAATATTCTTTTAATTTTTTCTCATTTCGTATTTTATCAAAAATTGATTTTAATTCTTTAATCCATGCATTATATAAATCCATACCCCAACATAATGTAATATGCGCAGTTTTTTGTTGTTGCAGTGTGTTGTAAACTATGCTAAAAATTCTTGGTTTAGGTGGAGTTTTTGGTGTTGTAATGAAACGTCTGGATGTATATGGACCTTCTCCATTATCATTGCAACCCGTTAATCGAAATTCCTATGTAAAATTTATTTTGTTAGAGAGCTGACATGGCGTCTGTGTGTACGTATGTGTGTGTATATAGATGAAGAGAACACTTACATAGGATGTATTTGGTTTTAAGTTAATCACTTTAAATGTTCCTTGTGGTCTTGTATTTGGTACCTTTTCAATAGGTGGGTCCACGTGAATTGTATAATATCCATGAGCTTTTTTTTGTTCTAATTTATAATATGTTACATTTTTGTCTACGTTCCAACGTAAACATAAAATGTTGGAATTATCATATGAAATATCATTGTTTTCATACAATGATGTATTAATAATACTATCATTTTTATTTTCATCTTCTTCTTCTGGATTTTCTACTATTTTATCATTACTATCATTTCGTTGTTGAATTAAATTGTCAAATTCATCAAATGCAATTAAATATCGTTTTAATACAGGTTTTTTTGGTAATGATCGATCCCGTAATTTTTCTATTAAATTTTTTTCAACAATGGCACTTGCAAAACGCTTCATTATGATATTTAATTTCAACACAGCTTGTTCTCTTTTTTGTTTCCAATTCCAACCAGGATAATATTGCATGGCGGGATCGTTATAATTTGTACTATTAGTTTTCTTTACATCATATTCTTGCGTTAAATACTTTATTCTTGGACTTTCTACATTTTCTTCTTCATTATATTTCTCTTTTTTATATCGGATTATTTCACCATTGCCACGTATAAATGCATTTTTCAGCGTAAAAGTAACATTTGCACCTTGTGTTACACCAACAGCTCCAAGCGATACATCATTGTCGATTCCACCACGACTTATGATATTTTCAACTATTTTGGATGTTGAAATACCAATAGCGTCATATAAATTCCAATAATAACGACCTGAATAATTTTCACATATACATTCTTTCTTAATTTTCAATCTGTCAAACCCTTGATATAAGTCTTGGATCGTGAATGTTTTACTGGCGAAATCACGATCACTATCTGCTCTTTTCTTCTTCGTACCATATTTTGTAACAATTTCAAATGAACATATCATGTTAAAAAAATCATCGCAAGTACGTCTCATGCAGTATTCTTTACATTTTGTCAAAACAGAACTAGGAACATGTGTTCCGGAATGAAACCATTGTACAGTCTGCTCCATGTCAAATGTCCCTGTTGAGTCTACTTTATAATCTTCCATAATTTCTGTTTTTATACGTTTTGTACTAATAGGTTGGTCTATTTTCATTGTACCCAACTCAAAATTTTCTGGCGTTATAATACCAACATGGTTTACATCACAAAGCCAAAAAAACTCATGCGCCACGGTATCAATGTGTTCTAAATATGGCACAATATCTATATTTGGTTCGCCATCAATTTCTTCGTCACTATCATCGGACTCTTCATCTTCCGGGGATTCCTTTGGTGGTGGGGGGGGGTGGACCACCTTTTCTTGGGCTTCCGCCTTTTCTTGGGCTTCCGCCTTTTCTTGGACTTCCAGTTTTACTTTTTCTTGGACTTCCAGTTTTACTTTTTCTTGGACTTTTATTTCGTTTTCTTGGACTGCTACTTTCATTCTTTTTCGGTGGTGGTGGTGGTGCTCCTCCACCTTTTGTTTCCACTTTGAAATTTTTACTATTATTATCATTGGTGTTGTCTTTTTTTTTCTTAGGCGGACCTGGTGGGCCAGGCGGACCCGGTGCAGCTTTTGAAGAAGATGTTTTTTTCTTTTCTTCCGATTTAGTTGGTTTCTTGGGTGGAGGTGGAGGATTATTAGTAGTTGCTGCTGCTGATAATGATGATGGTTTTTCAGCAACTTTTTTTTCAGCTTTCTTTGGTGGGGGTGGAGGACCAGCTTTGTCCTCCTTGGGTGGTGGACCAGCTGTCTTTGGGGGCATTCTATCGTATTCAAATATATTTTACAAGTTTCTTTTAAATTATCCATTGCTGGGCTGGATTGATAAAAAGGTTTACAGAAATAATAAATATACAAGTATAGAATATATATGTATATGTGACGATTACAATGGTAATTCAGTATTATATGATTGATGGGATTATAGTATGGGAATACCAGAATACGACGTCATTTGATCAACTGATAGAAATTTTTTTATCTGCACAACAACTTCGTCACTTCGTAGATACACACATCAACACATCATAATCAGTGATATATAAAGTTTTACTATTTATTATAATAGTCCTAATAATTATACCAGTATACTGATTACTATAATAACTATCTATTGTCTATTGGAAAAAGAAAAGCAGTATGACATAATACCACGGCGGTGCTGCGGTGCTAGCTCTGGCCAGGCTAACCAGGCTAAGCCCGCTATACGCTATACCTCCTCGTACACTACATACAGGACAGTAGTCTATCTACCTGGTATAGCAGGGAGAAAATTAAAATAAAGTCTGTTGGTATTTATTGAATTTAAGGTTTTAGGTTTTTTTAGGTTTTCGGGCTAGAAAGAGTCTGACGACGCAGACTATTCGGGCTACAAAAAGAGGCCGCCATCATCATAAATCTCGTTATCATATTTATCACATCATCACCTCCTTTCACATGCTCTTACAATAATCAAACGTTCATCTCCTTTCTCTTCGACAATTTTTAATCCATTACTTGGATCATTTAAATAAAATATACATCCATCACCATTTTTACCAAATTTTATTACGTTCCCACTACTATCAGTCGTCTTGCCATTACCTTGTAATATTAATAATAAACTTGGGCCTTTAAATGGGCGTAGTGTATATTCAATTGCTGTATCACCATTATCACTTAGATTAAAATCGGTATATTCTATTTGAAATTCAGTTACCGCTTCATCCCATGGTATGTAAATTCGAGTTAACGCATCTAACATTTCACCTTTCATAATCTTTGGCATGCCATTATTATACGTTAACATATCTACTAGAACGCTTGTATCGCGTAACTTTGGTGTGCAACCCATTCGAACAACATTATCACTACAAGCCATTACTTCGACACAATCGCCGCTAATATATGCATGTGGCTCATTCGCTGCTAAAAACACAGCGTCACCTGGATTTAACGTTATAACATTTAATAAAAATGGCGCGAAGACTCCTATATCGCCGGGAAATTGAGCTGCTAAACGCAACGCAACGTTTTCAACCTTACGAACATTATTGTTAGTATCTTTATCATGATCACCATCCACACGTTCGATTAATTTAGTCACTAATGCTTTTACCATATCAGCATCTGCTTTTGAATAAGATGTAAATAAATCTTTCAAATATTTTTTTTTCTCACCATCTGTCAAAGTTTCCTTCTTTAGTTCAATTGAAGCGGCAACTCCGGCTTCGCCAATAACTTGTTTAAATTCCGGTACAGCATCTACATGTTGTACAATTTCTTGTACATTTCGAAATTGACACATAGCTTCAAATGGTGTAATCGCAATAGTCATTTCTGGCTTATGATTGGGATCTTTGTATACTTCAGGTCTATCGCCGTGTAACTGTTCTGCTAATTTTTTATTTGGATGTGCTTGTATGGATAAACATTTTGCAATCGATAAGACTTTCAATAAATATGGTAATTCTCCAACTACATCAGACAATTGTTTTTCGTTCTTTTTAATTGTTGCTGGTCCTTTTTTATGCGTTCCAAACCAATATTCAGCATATGGTTGTGATTGGTCGATTTGAATATCCTTGTTCAAAAAAGCTAGTTTTGCAACTGCACTTGTATCTCCCATTTTACCCCATGCATAATTTTGACATACGCATGATAATGGTATGATATTGGATATGTTATCGGACATTGCGTGATCTTATTTGTATCTCCTTGTAGATGTTTTTTTTCTTTCTTGTTTTGTAATATAGAATACTATAAGAAGGAGGAGGAGGAGAAGAAGATGAAGAAGATTCTAATTATTTATATATTATTCTAATTATTTATTTACATAATAATAATATGTGTAGATTACTTCTATTATTGTACTCCGTGGTGTTATTAGACTATAATTATTCCCTATCAAATCTCGGTACCTATAATACATAATACAATAACAAGAGCAAATTAATCTCTTCGGACAAAATCAAAATATTTATTGGCAACTGCATTGATTTATTAACGTTTTTGTAAAATTCCAAATTATTTCTGAAAAAATAAAATACCAGGTATTATAATGCTAATGGGATGCCGTGCTATGTGTAGCTTAAGCTCTGACGGCTTCAGCTGCCATTGTCGTTATTAATTTAATTTTTTTATTATTCTAATTCTACTTAATATAATACATCATGTAAATATCAAAGTACATGTAAAAAACACATAATATATATACTGACTCATAAGATAGATACTCTGTAGATATAATATATACAGATAAGACAGGTTGGAAAAAGATATCTACATATCCTTTAAAACTCTCACAATTGAATTTAGATTTTTAAACAGACGTTTTTGATTAGTTCTTATATATATTATATATATATATATATATACATACATATATATTATTATTAGAAGTAGTTTCGTAGTAGTCAATTCATATTTCTTTATTATATTCTTTCATATTTTAAAATAAATAAGTTTTTTACTTAATAATAATGCCGAAAGGAAAAAGTAAGAAGAAAGATCCAGAGGCGGATGTTCCATTGCCAACTGAACCGGAATCCGCTGATACTAAAAGACGTAGAGATCATTGTGATGATTTTGATGTGAAACAAGTACGAATTGCTAATGGTATCTCAAAAGATGCATTTATTACCCGTGGTCACTTGCCCCAAAAGATGGAAATTTTTCAATTAAGAATAAACCGTGGTTTAAGCGCTGTTAAATATTTTACTGGTTTAACAGAGTTAGTTGTTTTATGTCAAAAGACGGTAACCAACTTAAGAGGTATAGAAGCCTGTCCAAATTTAGTAACGCTATGGATCAACCAATGCGAGCTGAAACAAATTGATGATAGCATTAAATATTTATCGCGATTACGGTCGTTACATATATGTTCAAATAAAATAAAATCTATACAAAATTTGGATAGGTTAAAAAATTTGGAAATATTATGGTTGAATGACAATCGTATTACATCGTTAAATGGTTTGCAATCGTTGAGTCAATTGAGGGTTCTGTGGGTAGCTAACAATCGCTTAACAAAAATAGGAACAACGTTAGATAGCAATAATAGGCTAGCAGAATTAAATTTAGCTGGTAATCAAATAGGAGCATTTAAGGAAGTCTTAAATTTGACGCGTACGTTATCATTACGCAGTTTATGTTTAAGTGATCCACATTTTGGTGACAACCCCGCATGTTTATTGTGTAATTACCAAACATATGTTTTATACCATTTAAATCAATTGTCATCATTGGATACAATGTTGATATCGAATGAAAGTAAACAACTAGCAGAGGCAACGTACATGAAAAAGAAAATGTACTATAACATGCGTATTAAAACATTGAAACGAAATACGAATAATGTTATCAGAAAAGCTCAGGAAGCTATGCATGCAAAGATTAGTTTGATTAATTTAAATTTAAACGTTTTGCTGAGACAACGAAAAGGGATACAAGGTGTATTGGAAGAATTTGAATATTTACCGATTAAAAGTAGTAAAAGCGCCAAAAAGACCGATAGTGAAACTGGTGATGATAGCGAGACAAAAACTGGTGATGGGAACGAGAATGACAAAAACATAGAAAAAACTGATAGTACTGATGATGCAGAATCGAAAACTAATAATAGTGAAGATATTAAAGCTAAGAAACAAAAATATACGCCAGGGTATCAAAGCCAATTGCGAAAGAAATTAAAAGCATTGGATGATGCAATAGCTAATAAAGGCCATGTTATTAGTCGTATGGAAAGTTTATTTGAGCAATTAAAACGACATTTGTGTGATGTAAGTGAGGAAAATATTGCACGTCTGATTGTTGAATTAGAAACGGGGGGTAATATACGTTTAGAAGATGGTAAAGCAACAGATGTATGGTATTCATCTTGTGTTGATTTATTGAAAAGTAGGTTTTTTGCCAGAGATTTCCGTGCATATGGTGTCGGGGATATTCGCGTAAATCGTGTTACTAGGATTCATAATCGTTTTTTAAGAAATCGTTTTGACAATGCTATGGAGGATTTGATGCGTAAAAATAATATCGCACCGGGTGGTGGAAAGCGTCAGTTAGAATATTTATTCTTTGGTGAAGAGCCAAGATTAGCAAAAATCACTGGGGCTGGAAATGAGCTCTTGCGTGTGGCTGACCAAGGCTTGAGAAGTGCACGAGAATTCCGTCGATTAGGATTAGATGAAGCAATCAAATTATCCAATAGTGTTTCTTTAACGCATTTACCACAGATTAGGAAATTTTTAAGTGATTGTGCTAGAAATATACGATATGAGAAAGGGAAAGACACAAATTCTTCAAAGATGAATAATGATGATGATACAGATAGTAATAGTTGGATGGATACGGTAGCCGTTGCTGGGAGTGGTGCAGCTGCTGCTGCCGCCGCTGCTGCTAGGAAGCGGTTGCAAGAGAGCAACAAAGCAATGAAAGGTGATGCAGATATTGTAGATAGTGCATCTTTGCGTGAAGCTGCTGCTGCCTTGAATCGCGGTGAATTTTCCTTGCCAAGTGGGCAAATTTTAGTAGTCAAAGTATTTTTGGGCAACGTAGCAACTGAAAGCGGTACGAAGGATAATTCTAAAACTGGATCTCATAGTAAAAAAAATGATGATACAAGTGCATCAGATACAAGCGCATCATCAGATAACGATTCAAGCGAAGAGAGTGAATCAGATGAGGATCAAGCAAGTGTGGATAGCGATGGTAGCGAATCAAGTCGTGGATCAAGCACGTTAAATGGAAATGGTGAGAAAACTATTAAGCAAAGTGCATATCCTGAATTTGATGCGGTGTACCGTGTCAATGCGAATGATGCAAAACAACGTGAGTGGTTTGTATTTGATAATGGATTAGTTTTACCAGAATATTTGATTGAGTTTGATTTAATTACGCAAGCAACTAGGTTAGAAGAGGAAGCTGAGCAAAAAAGGAAGGAGAAACAAGAAAGTGGTGAAAAAGGAAAGGAGGAAGATAATGAATCAAAGCCAACTTCATCTGTTGTTGATGAACAAGCACAACGTATGCAAATGGCTGTAGAATTATTAGGTAGAAAGCTAACTGCGCAAGAAGTGTTGGACATGGGGCCATTATTACGCCCATTAAAACGTTTTATGCACCAATGTAAACGTATCGTAGAGCGTACAAGCAGTAATTCTGGTAGCAATGCTAATAAACAGAATGTCCCAAATTTGTCTCCAAACTCTTTAAAAGCATCAAACGCAGTAGAAGGCAATGGTTTGCCACCTGCACCTGTATCGTTGATAAATAATATGCCAAACAGTCCAGAAAAAAACAATGCTCATGGCCAAAACGTTTTAAACATGCCTCCGCATTTACCAAGTAATGAAAAATTATTTGAGATTACTAAACCTGTTGTGTTACGACGTTCATTAGTCGCATCGTGCGATTTAATCGTATACTTAAACTTGCATGGTTGTAATATACGACAAATTGATAATTTAAATGAATGCGTAAATTTGAAGCATTTAATTTTATCATTTAATGAAATTCATAAAATTGAGGGATTGGAAGATCTCGTGTTGCTAGAAAGATTAGAACTCGGATTCAATTTAATCAAGCGCATTGAAGGTTTACGTGGATTAGAAGCATTAAAAAAGGTCGAATTGAATAATAATTTGATCTATCGCTTGGAAGATATCGGCGTTTTGCGTAAATATTTGCCTCTTTTATCGTCGCTAGATTTAAGAAACAATGCTGTATGTGATGTTAAAGGTTATCGTGCCAATGTTTTAAGGCGAATTCCATCTTTAAATTGGTTCGATGGAAAAGTAATAAATGATGATGATCGTAAAAAATGTTCTCGCAGCAGCAGTACTATTACAGAGGAAGATATTTTACAATCTGGTAAAAGTACAAATAATCTTGTTCGTCAAAGTACGGATACTGGTATCGGTGGTGGCAGTACGTATGATGCAAATGGTAATGATACGGGTGATAAAAGTGATTCTTTGGGTAGTTCATCAGACGGTGCGTTTGGTACACTTGAACAATTGGATTTGAATCATCGTGGTATACATTCCATTGAAAATTTAGAAAAATGTAAGAATTTGCGCCGTTTATCATTAGCTGATAATGAAATATCTCAAATTCAAGGATTAGATGAAAATACATTGTTAGAAGAATTGGTGCTGGATGAAAATAAAATTACCAAATTCGAAGGCTTATCTAAATTGGTCTTTTTGAAAAAATTAGATGTTGGTAAAAATAAAATTTGTAAATTTGAAAATTTAGAAACATTAGTGCATTTAACACAATTGTCGATAGAAGATAATGAGATTAGCTCTTTAAATGGATTGCAATCATTAAAAAATTTGATGGAATTATATGCATGTTCAAATCGTATAGGAAATTTAAAGGAAATTCAACACTTAAAAACATTGCCAAAATTAATCATAGTTGATTTAAGTGGCAATTCCCTTTGTAGGCAAAAGAATTACCGTTTGTATTGTGTATATTATTTAAGAAAACTGAAGGTGTTGGATGGTATAGGCGTCGATGTAAACGAGCAACAAAGTGCCAGAGAGAAGTACAGCGGAAAACTAACTGCCGAATTTTTAAGTGAGAAGATTGGACATAAATATTTTGAGCACATACGGGAACTTGATTTATCAAGTTGTCGTATACGTGAAATTGAACATTTAAGCGGGGAAGAATTTAGTAATTTACGAGAGTTGAATCTAGACAATAACATGTTGACCAACATTGATGGCTTACATGCACTTTGGAAATTGCAAATTTTGCGAATGAATCACAATCGTGTACGGGAACTAGGTTTAGCAAGCCTTGGAAATGTTGCAGATCATACACCTGAAAATACATACAATCCATATTTTGGGTTAGAAGGATTAACGAATCTTGAAGTTTTACAATTAGGTTACAATCATGTAACCGACATTGTTAGTTTAAATTTGCATAAATGTAAAAATTTAAAAGTATTATTTTTACAAGGCAATGATATTGCAAGAATCGATGGCTTAAATGAATCATATGAATTACGAGAACTAGTGTTAGATAAAAATCGTGTGAAATATGTTGATACAAATGCATTTTTAGGACTGACTAATTTACGAGAATTACGATTAGAGGAGAACGGTTTGCGCTCGTTGTCTAACTTTCGCAATGTTCACAATTTGCAATTATTATATTTAGGAATGAATAGAATTTCAGATATGAATGAAATAGATAAATTATCTAGCATTCCATTTTTAATGGAGCTTACGTTGGCAAACAACCCAGTATCCAGGAAACAATTGTACCGGGCCAATGTTATCAGGCGCATGCCTACCTTAAAAATCGTTGATGGGCGTGAAATTGGTGTGGATGAGCGTGAGCGTGTTGAATTAATGTTTGTAGCAGATACTAGGCCACCAAATGCAGTATTTTTCGCGGACCAAG
>JACLAC010000267.1_pt1 | contig 15492 bp, 3 predicted proteins | sample 8027881 | NCBI WGS metagenome assembly JACLAC01 (sample SAMN15725517, study PRJNA655200) | protist metagenome | isolation source: fluorescence activated cell sorting (FACS) single amplified genomes of... | place: Spain: Blaines Bay Microbial Observatory, Mediterranean Sea | collected 2016-01-19
CATCTAAAATATGATATTTTGTATGATTTCATATTAGTGGTATTTATATCTTATTTTATGAAAAGGATGAAATTGTTAAAATGACGATGTAATTTTTACACGTATTTTGTGTTTTAAAAAATGGATATTTTTATAATTTTATGATTTCTATGAATTTTATAGTTTATTTTCGTCATTTCTGTAAATTAATAATTTATTTAAGTACAAATTTTAATGTAAAAATTTGATGCCAGAAATTCTGCTATCCCTAATTTCTGAAAACGTGAAATGTCAAAATTATTTTGCCAATTGATAGGAAAAATGGTATACTAGTGGAGCCTAAGTTTAAAAAGGTATTTTCAATGTTTTTCCTTTGTTTTCATGTAATGAAATGAAAAATCCAACATCAAAACAATGAATTACTAAAATTTAGATTGAAAATGTTGAAAATGAGGAAATTGGATGAAAAATATGCGAGATATAATGGTATTGTAGTGTTATTTGCTTATTTTGTTCTGAATGATTACCAGGATTAAAACAATATTGAAAAGTATATGTAAACGAGACACCCCGACACAACCACTCTCTCTATCTCTCTCAAAATCTCTCAATATCTCTCTTCCGGTATTATCTCATATGACGATTGACTTTGAAATCCATTAAGCCTTTTAAATTCCATCTAGATTCACCAGTTATTGTATTGTAAAAATATACACTTCCATCTTCATGCGTATTTTTTTCCCATGGTGGCGGTGGTAAAACTTCAGTCACAGGCTTATCCCACGAACTTTCACCAGTCGCATGGCAGAAATAAAATATATTTCCTTTAGCATCTTTTTGTGCCTCCCAACCATCAGGTATATTGGCTAATTTTTCTTCCATGTCTCTTGCATGCAATTCAACTTCCCTTTCCTCACTCATAAAATGTGGCTGCAACCATTGGCTATTACCTGTCTTATCGTTATACCAATATGTACGACCGCTTTCGTCAACATGTTCATGCCAATCTGCTCGTTTTTCTTCTCCTTTATTATGCATTTCATGATCATTATGTTCATTCAAAGCATCGCCAAAACCTTTGCCTTTTTTTGGATGATCAGTATCATTATTAAATCTTGGTCGAATCCACTGGGATTTTCCAGTCTTAGAGTTATAATAATACGTTGCCCCAGTACCATCATCACATTCTTCCCAATCCTCTACCTTTTCTAAACGACCAACTCTCATACCATCAAAACCTGGACCTTTTTTAGGCCTAACATTTGCTTGTTGAAATTGCGGTTTATCCCATTGAGAAATGTTCGTTTTCGTATTGAACCAATAGGTCTTACCTAATCCATCACTGCACTCTTCCCAGTCATTTACATCTTCCAGCTGATGGTCATGCCCAGTAAATTTATGAAATTCTTCATGTTCCCTTGCTAGCTTCAAAGATTCCGGTACACCTTGAAATTTCCAAAATACGTGTTTTCCTTTATACCGTCTGTAACATTTTTGGATCTTTGCAGCCGCTTCATGCTTATATAAATTTACTTGGTATTCATCTGATTTAATTACAGCTTGAATTCTCTTTGCATTTTCCTCTGCAGCCTTTGCTTGGGCTAGGCGAAATGCATCAAACCCGTCATATGGCTTATTGGCCAATCTTCGAAGCATATCGTTGAAATTTGCTGTAATGGCATGATCATACGGATCTAAGGTACATGCGCGTAAATAATACTGTTCTGCTTGTGCATAATCTTGATGAACAAACTGCATTACAATAGCATAATTTGAATGTGCTTGTGCGCTCTTCGGATTGAATACCATTGCTTGTCGAAAGAAACCTTTTGAAGCCAAGTCAAAACAATGAGTTCCTTGTTTCGGCTCACATTCGCGTGCTCGATGTACCATATCCATTACATCATCGAAATCCGCTTCTCTAGTTGCAGTTGCAAAAATGGCATATGCATACAAGACAAATGCATTGTCCGGACCGCGATCTACCATGTACTCCAACATTTTTGCGTACATGATTCGCGCACGATCATAATCCATCTGGACTGCATGAAGATATAATGTGTAGTTACAGAGTGCTTCAATTTTATTTGGATGTTTTAAAAAATCTTCCTCACACGATTTCATAATCTTCGCGCCCCGCACCATTTGTCGAAATATTCGCTGTGCTTGGCGCCCACGCCATATCCCTTGCAGTCTTTCTGCCATTTCTTTTTCCCTCCTTGTATATCCATGCAAACGCAAATGCCTGTCATCTTCTTGTTGAGCAAGATCATGATTAACGACTGCTGGTGGTTTTTCCCATTGGCATTTTTTAGTTAAGTGATTGCAATAAAAGAGCACATCATATGTATCGACATATATCATTTCATCCCAAACGCCAATGACACGACGAACAATTGAAACTCTGCGAATTTCATTCCACTCATCAAAAAACTTTGGACCACGTTTTTTCCATAGATATCTACGTCTAAATCGACGGCATAAATATCCTCTCCACACCCTGTTGATAAGTTTAGCTGCTCTCCAAATAGCTCTTCTTCTATCCATATAATAATAATTTTCGTATACCCATGCACGTTCTTTCATACCACGATAATGAGCTTGAATCTTTGTCGCTGCATTTACTCGCTCACGACGATAAAATGCCTTACGACGACCCAAAAAACCACGTACAACACGTTCTACGTGAATTGAAGCGTACCACCGAATCTTATGCTTAGCATAAAATACCCTACAAAGATATCCACGAAAAATTCGTTGAATAAAGATAGAACTTTTGACTTTTGCACGGTTCAGATTGATCGCTCCCATTTCTCTCTCATAATATTTTTTATATTCATTCTTCGTCATATCCGCCTTCGTCGTAACTTTGTGTAGCCTTGGACGTTTCTTATTCCTTGTTACGACAATCTGAGGAGGCAGCTCATCACTGACCTGTCCCGTTTTTGGATTTTCCCATATAAATCTAGTTTTTCCACTTGGAATCATTTCACTGGTTGGATCATTTGGATCCTCTTGAACCATGATATCAATTTCTTTCTCCACCCAATGACCCATACGAACATCTTGCGGCTCGTCTACAGTATACACATTGTCATTATCATAATACCAATATCGTACAAAATAATTTGCTTGCTCTGTAAGCTTTTTTTGCGTCTCTTTGTCTTTTTCCCAGAACTTTTTACCCTTTCCATTTTCTTCATCATCTTCTTCATTCTTATCCTCCATATCCTTTACAGGAACTATGGTATCCAAATCGTTCAATGATACTTCAAATTCTCTCCACTTATGTATAAAGCGTCTAAAATTAGCCAATGCATGTACTTTTCCCCATTGATGATTCGTTAGGCCGCGACAAACAACCAGCCACTTTGGATCTTTCGGTTCTGGAGGAATTTCTTCCCGTTTTTGAATGGCAAGAGCAACAGCAAATCTACGATTTGCAAGTTTATCATCGATATACCTTTCTTTAAATAATTTAACACATTCCACATGATTTCTCATTCTTGCTTCACCTAAAGGTGTTTTATTATCATAATTGACAAAATTAATATCAGAATGGTAATCAATTAATAAGCGGCATGTTTCAAGATGACCTTCACGAGCGGCTAGATGGATAGCATTATTTCCATCATGATTTCTAATATTAGGATCTGAACCAGATCCCAAAAGTACTCCCACAACTTCATGATGGCCCAACAGAGAAGCTAGATGCAAAGGCGTATTTCCATCACGATCTGGAATATTCAAATCAGTATTTGCTTCACAAAGCAATTTTGCAATCACAAGGTTGTTGTCTTCAGCAATGTAATGCAATTTGCTCCTTCCAGTTTCATCTATAACATCTGTTTCGGCACCATGAATTATTAGCAGTCTCGCACATTCAGGATGGTTTGCAAAAATAGCCATGTGCAATGGTGTATGCCCTTCATTATCTTGTGGATCAATATGAGTTACGTATTGTAGAATATGTTCCAACATTGCGAATCGACCACGTGATGAAACATCGTGTAAAACTGTTGCCCCATCATGATCTTTATGATCAATGTTAACTTTGTATTCCAATAATATATTGACAGACGTAACTTGATTTGCAGCGGCAGCGACTTGTAAAATAGAGCAACCATTGTAATCAATATGGTTCACATCAGCATTGCAATCTAATAATAATTTCATGCAATCGGTTCTACCTAATCTAGCAGCTTCCATCAGAGGAGAGGCGCCTGTAAAATCTTGTGACCGTGCCCTGGCACCTTTAGACAGCATATATCCGAGCAAAACATCCTGTGCAAAATAACTTGCTGCAACTAATTGATGAATAGCAGTTTGACCAACTTTATTGTACGCATTTATGTCCATTCCATTTCGTAAACATAACTTAACAACACGTTTGCAACCACCTCTAGCTGCCCACATCAACATATTGTTACCTTCATCGTCTAAGAAACGACCCTCTCCACGTTCAAATGCTTTGTTGCATGTCCAATAATCCTTTTTCAATGCACATTGAAAGTAATTTTTCTGTCGACGAAAGCGAAATTCCGTTCTTCCGATTGTTCCACGAACCCATTTTTGTATCATTGTGGCAGCGTCGCGATATAATATTAACCATTCCAAAGTGCGCGATTGAAGGTATTGCCTAGCATATTTTTGAATGACTACAGCAGCATTTGTTTTCTTCAGAGCACCTAAATACAATCGATTAGCTTGAAGTCTTTGCCATTTTCGTTGAATTAATATAGCACATTTTTCCTTCAGTTCTTGTTGTTTCAAAACGTATTGATACCAATGATGGAAAATTTTTCTCTCTGCTGTTGCCATGTGATTATGCATAAAATGCTTTACATTTCGAATTAACCTTACGTGATGTTGCCACTTATGAAAAACTCGAGCTTCTTTATTTTTTGCTAGCCTAGCCATAGCTCTCTTTGCACGCCGTTCTTGCTTCGCTTCGTGATTTTTTATACGCTTCAAAATGTTTCTTGCGGAATGAGCCCTAAATGCACCTTGTATCACGCAAGCTGCATGATTTTCAGTACGATTACGTATGTACGCACGACGTCTAGTTTTAGCGCGTTGCATTGCTTGCAGTTTAGTTGCCGCAGAATTTTTCTCATGAATAGAATCATGCGTATATTTAACCCATGAATGCCATGAAGTATGAAGAACATGGGAGAAGTGTTTTCGTAAGATGTGTCGTATACCATGCTGTTGATGTGCATATAAATGCCATTTTACTAGAACACGGTGTTCCAAATGTCTTTGAAGCCGTATTAAATTCATACGTATGCGTTCCTCCTGTTCTTTATGGTGTCTTTTTATGTGTTTCAAAACTCCACGAGCGTGGAAAGCACGAAAACCACGTTGAATAATCGATGCAGATTTTTCACGAAGTGCTTTCCAATCTTTTCTGTACCGCACGAATGTGTTCCAGATACTCCAACGTCTTACAAACTCATGACGAAAGACTTTCATTTTTAATTTACATGATTGGGTGTATTGATTCCATAAACGAAAATTTTTCCGTTTTACTTGTAAACAGTGTTCTTGGAAACGTCTCTCTGATTCCTCTTCCTGATGTTTATGAATAATTTCTAATTGTCTTTCTTTTAATTTCCTAGCACGTTCCTCTTCTTCCCTTTTTTGCTTATTTAAACGCTCTTGGTGTTTCCGTTCTTGTTCCATCTGCCGCTGTCTAATGGCTTCTTCCCTGGCAAGTTTCTCTTCACGTTTCCGCTTTCTCTCAGCGCGCTTCACGTTCATAAGCGTGTCTGCTTGTTCCTTCGCAATCCTCGCCGCGCGTCTTTCACGATATTTTCTTTGTATCATTATTATAGCCTTTTCTTTTAACTTTTCCATTTGATCTTCCCATGAGAGTGAAATAGCGTTCATTGCTTTCATTTTTTTTATATGTAACACTTCTTGTCTTCGTATCCAGTGATCAAAGCGTTGTACGGCCATATCCAAATTTATCAAGTCACTTGGCACACTAGAGTGATTTTTTTTATTTTTTTTCCTTATTTCAATTGCATGTAAATCAGATCCAATGACATCACTCCAAATATTATCTTCTTCTGCTTTGACTTCGACAAGCTTAGCCCTGGATGCTTTTGCAATTTGTTCAAGTCTCCACAGCTCGTTATTAGCCAAAAATAGTTGTGTACGTTTAGAACCATCTCTATTATTACGATTTAAATTATCAACGACAACTTGCTGACTTGCCAAATCTCTTTCCTCTTCTATTAGTTGAAGTCTTACTACTTCCACTTTCGCATCGCATTTCGCTGTTTCACGTAATTTACTAAGCATGAAGAGTGTACCACCTTGGTCTCCATATTTTATATCTTGTATTATATCGTCTGGACATGACATAAATATATCAATTAATAATTGAAATAAGCTTAAAACTCTAATTTTTGGAATATCATCGCTTGCACTTGTTAATGATGCTGTTGTGCTTGGCGCTTTAATATGGTCGGTACGCCTGTTACCATTTGCGATTGCAGGAGTCTGTGTACGCGATATTTGCCCTTTCTCCGATGGTATTGGTGGATCAAATTCATCTCTTAATTTATATAGTAAATATTCAGTTAAATCTTTCTTTTTATCAAAGATGACCAAAAATAATTTTTCACATGCCCAATTTGATAAATATAAAACCTTTTGATCATTAAGATTACACGGATGATCCTGTGTTGTCAACGCTGTTTCTGGCATGTGGTTCCTTGGTATGTGTTCTATAATTTTGTTTCTCAGCTTAAATTGTATTGGAAAAATTTTTTGTATTACATTCCTGCAAAACAACATAAATATCAAAACATTTTCATCCCATATTTCTCGTAAAAACATGCTAAATACATCTACTTCTTTAATTGTGTCCTGTAGTACACTTACAGTATATAAAATATCCCAACATGTTTGTTCAACCATCGTCTTTAACCCTACAGCTTTCATTAGATAACGATATAAGAAAACAGATGTCGCGACTGATGGAGGAGCTGCAGTTTCATCTTCATTTTCATTTAAATTTTGAAAAGATTGAGGAATTAACGAGCTTAAGTAGTGCTTCTCTGGTTCTCCTTCATTATATTGACTAAATTCTGCTTTATATCGTTCATCATATACATCTTCAATTAATCGAAGTAGCCAAGATGTCGGGCGTATTACTGGTCTAACATTAATATTGCAATCTAAAAAGGACGTTAAATGCGCGTACTGGCTCATAAACTTATGCATACGAAATGGTTCCACATCATCTCGTTTTTCCTGTTTCCCCGCATCACCAGCTTCGTTATAATTTAATAATTCATCATCCATTATAAGACTATCTTCTTTTTCGATATCCTCCACTACAAGTATTTGCTCTTTCTCTTCTTTTTTCATTTCTTTATCTACTAATAATTGTTTTTGCTTTTCCAATTCTAATAAATGCATTTGGTGAGTTTCCTCCAAGGTAAACATTCCACGTTTATTTAAATGCATTTTTAAGTATTCTATTTGTTCTAGAAATGGTAAAGACAATGACTTTGTTATTAAAACATCATTGGTAAAAGCTGGTGGTGGTATAACTTCTTGCATTAATTCAAACACCGTCGGCTCTCGCCCGATAGGACTTTTTCTACCGCTGCTTTTTGGACTTTGTCGACTGCTAATTTTTGGACTTTGTCGACCATCTTTATTATTACTACTTTTTATATTTATTGTTAATAAGTCTTCCGGCACCTTTGCTTCCTCATCACCGGCAATGCTATTACTATATACAGAGTTAACAGCACTCACACTAGTACTACTAACTTTTGGTAAAGACGCCTTTTCTTTAATATTCGAAAAATTTGTTGATCGCCTTTTGCGTCTAGGTACAGGCTGTGGATACAGTTGATATGGACTTTCAAATTGAGACCTTTTCCTTACTTTTGTACGTCTCTTGCGATTACTCTTATTATTTTTCCTCGCATTCCTGACTCCAGTCAAAGGTTCGCCATTTGACGTAGCAAAGTCACGGAACTCTTTCCCAAACTTCTCCTCAAAAATTTTATCTACAACATCTATATCGTTCATGCCTACGTATTATATTAATTTAGGGTATGCGATAATGTCCCTTTGATTTACAGTGTTTTGTAGTAGTTTGTTGCAACAATATTATATAGGTGTAAATACATATATATATATATATATAGCGTGTCTTGGATATTAGTAAACGTTAAAAAATATTAATATATATACTCTGTATATAATACCGTAAAAAGCCAGAAGAGTAGAATAGCATGCAATAGACTCAGCCAGTCAGCAGCCCGGCCAATAATAATTAATACCAATCTGGCCATCAATGCAATAATATTACATGCTGAAAATACTTGATTTGCATAAACGGATTTAACAAGAAGGAGAGACAAAAAAATTTACGAAAATCTTCTAATTATTTTTTGTAAATGCTATATTATATTAATGCGTGCGAAGTAGCGAGCTATACTACTGTATGCTTGTGTTTATATACACGAGATCGTCTCTAAATTCATGAATGATTTTTTTTGCAGTACTTAGCATAGGATAGTATTGTAAATAAAAACAATTTTGCTGAAGTTTTCAATCAATTTAAATGAACATTGTGATGGATGGTGTAAAAGATGGTATTGTTTCGTATAATAACTTATTATATTACAGTATTATTACTACCGTGGAGAACGGTGAACAGGAGAAGAACACTGTGTGGTTTTACAAAAAGTTTTTTCGCTGCTTTTTTTTGCAATGTCGTTTCTTTCTTCAATATCAAGGATATTTGGTATATTAACAAGTATAAACAATTGGACCACACCGCTTCACCGCTTCACCATTGTCGCCAAATGGCAAATAACTTACTACGGGACAGTACCAGGTACATTCTCCAGCTTTCCTCCTCTTTGAAAAAAAAAAAAGGCAGAACCTGTTGCCGTTATTATTTATTATTTGTTAACAAAGAAAATTATATTGTTTACATAATTATTACAACGATACAACTTTGTTACACAGATTCACATATATTATTATTATTGTTGATATTTATTTTATATATATTTTTTGTTAGCTATTATATCGTTATAACTTTTGCGTGTGCGTCTGTTTATCTGTATATATATATATATTTGTGGTAGAATTAGTACTTGATTTAATACTTCAGTTTGATTGAAATAGTTCATATAAAAAAATATTAATAACAAGATGAGAACAAATAGTCGTGGCAGATCACGTAGGCGTGATAGCGATGAACGTGTACATGTTCATGCACGTTGTCGTCCATTGTTAGAACGCGAGAAAGAATCAGCAAGTGGCAGTCCACCAATTTTCCAACCGGTCACTGCTACGAAATGTAATGTAATGAAGAGCCCTGGTGAAGTCAAACCGTTTACATTTGATACGGTATTTGATGAACATTCCACGCAAGATGATGTCTATGAAAAAGTTGCAAAAAATATTATCGAAGGTGCCTTAAGTGGTTACAATGGTACATTGTTTGCATATGGACAAACTGGGACTGGAAAAACACACACGATGATGGGTTCTGATGTCGAAGGTGATGGTCGTGGTATCATACCGAGAGCATTAGACCACATCTTTGAAACAGTAGAAGCAAATAATGACAAGTACATTTACGAGTTAAATATGAGCTATGTACAATTATATTGTGAATTATTACAAGATTTGCTTGAACCAGATTTTAGTAAAACATTAACAATTAGGGAAGATACAGAGCAAGGACGTGGCGTTTTCATACAAGGCCTTTCATCATTCAGTGTTGCTAGTAAAGATGAATGTTTAAATTTACTGCGAATAGGACATGAGAATCGTGCAGTTGCAGAGACAAATATGAATTCACAATCATCAAGAAGTCATGCTGCTTTCATGTTGAGTATTGAACGTAGGCCAAAAGCAACATTCGATAATTTAATGAAGGAAGGGAATAACGAAGGAAAACCAAATACGGCACCGAAAAAAACTTTTGCAAAATTATTTATTGTAGATCTTGCTGGATCAGAACGCGTAAAAACATCTGGTACTATGCACGGGCAGCGTTTTAGTGAATTGAAATCCATTAATTTATCATTATCCGCATTAGGAAATTGTATCAGTGCATTGAGTGAGAAGAAAAGACATATACCTTTTCGTGACTCGAAGTTAACTAGGCTATTACAAGATTCACTTGGTGGAAATGCAAGGACATCATTGGTGATTAATGTAAATGCATGTCCAGCCGATATCAATGAAACATTTTCTTCATTAATGTTTGGCCAACGCGCAATGGCAGTAGAAACTCGCGCTAAACGTAACGTAGAGATTGATTATAAAGCATTGTATGCTACAGTACAATCAGCGTTAGATGAGAAAGATGATGAAATCCATCGATTGCAAATCGAATTGTCAAAATCAAAAACTCGAGTTGATTCCCTTTTAAATGAAATAGCCAAAGCAAGATCAGCACAGCAGTCAGCGGAAATGCAAGCAAATGCACTCAGCGCAGTACAAAATAGCTTATCTACTATTAATGATAATGATGTGGAGGAAATGAAAGGATCAAACAGCACTACGCTTATTGAAAATATGGGAGAAAATGGAGATGGTGGTGGTGGTTTGTTTTTAACAGGTTTAGATATGGGTGGTGATGATGAAAATAATTACAACAATAATAATAATAATAATAGCAATAGCAATCATGTGATCAAAAAAATGAATAAAAAATGGACAGAACAAATCAACAAAATACAAAAAGAATTTGCAAAGCAATTGCAAGATGAGCGCAAGCGTTGTAGCGAAGATGTAAAAAAATCACAAGGTAAAATGGCAAAAGCGGAGGAGGAATGGAATCGTATTGAATATGATTTAAGAGGGGAACGTGAGGAGCATTTAAGGACATGCCTTCAATTGAAAGAATGTCGAATACAATTGAACGAGTTAGATAAAGAATCAACTCAACGAATTAGCGAATTGACTGCAGATATAACTGAATTGAAAGAGCAGCTGCAAACGGCCGTTGATGGAGCAACACATCAAGCAGAGTTAGCAAATGCATTGAAAGAGTCAACATCATCGGTTAAAGATATAAGACTGGGATATCGTCAAAAAGCGCAAGATTTAGAAAAAGTATATGGTGAAAAGATAAATTGGTTGATCAATCGTGTTGTTAAGTTATGTTTACGAAATGGAATGGACATAAATGCGTACAATAAAGTTGGTCAAACTGCTATTCATCAATTAGTTGCAGCAAGTTATTTTGCACAGGATGTTTTGCTCGGATATATGCTGTCTAAAGGTGCCAGGGCACGGTCACAAGATTTTACAGGCGCCTCTCCTCTGATGGAAGCTGCTAGATTAGGTAGAACCGATTGCATGAAATTATTATTAGATTGCAATGCTGATGTGAACCATATTGATTACAATGGTTGCTCTATTTTACAAGTCGCTGCCGCTGCAAATCAAGTTACGTCTGTCAATATATTATTGGAATACAAAGTTAACATTGATCATAAAGATCATGATGGGGCAACAGTTTTACACGATGTTTCATCACGTGGTCGATTCGCAATGTTGGAACATATTCTACAATACGTAACTCATATTGATCCACAAGATAATGAAGGGCATACACCATTGCACATGGCTATTTTTGCAAACCATCCTGAATGTGCGAGACTGCTAATAATTCATGGTGCCGAAACAGATGTTATAGATGAAACTGGAAGGAGCAAATTGCATTACATTGCTGAAGACAACAACCTTGTGATTGCAAAATTGCTTTGTGAAGCAAATACTGATTTGAATATTCCAGATCGTGATGGAAATACGCCTTTGCATCTAGCTTCTCTGTTGGGCCATCATGAAGTTGTGGGAGTACTTTTGGGATCTGGTTCAGATCCTAATATTAGAAATCATGATGGAAATAATGCTATCCATCTAGCCGCTCGTGAAGGTCATCTTGAAACATGCCGCTTATTAATTGATTACCATTCTGATATTAATTTTGTCAATTATGATAATAAAACACCTTTAGGTGAAGCAAGAATGAGAAATCATGTGGAATGTGTTAAATTATTTAAAGAAAGGTATATCGATGATAAACTTGCAAATCGTAGATTTGCTGTTGCTCTTGCCATTCAAAAACGGGAAGAAATTCCTCCAGAACCGAAAGATCCAAAGTGGCTGGTTGTTTGTCGCGGCCTAACGAATCATCAATGGGGAAAAGTACATGCATTGGCTAATTTTAGACGCTTTATACATAAGTGGAGAGAATTTGAAGTATCATTGAACGATTTGGATACCATAGTTCCTGTAAAGGATATGGAGGATAAGAATGAAGAAGATGATGAAGAAAATGGAAAGGGTAAAAAGTTCTGGGAAAAAGACAAAGAGACGCAAAAAAAGCTTACAGAGCAAGCAAATTATTTTGTACGATATTGGTATTATGATAATGACAATGTGTATACTGTAGACGAGCCGCAAGATGTTCGTATGGGTCATTGGGTGGAGAAAGAAATTGATATCATGGTTCAAGAGGATCCAAATGATCCAACCAGTGAAATGATTCCAAGTGGAAAAACTAGATTTATATGGGAAAATCCAAAAACGGGACAGGTCAGTGATGAGCTGCCTCCTCAGATTGTCGTAACAAGGAATAAGAAACGTCCAAGGCTACACAAAGTTACGACGAAGGCGGATATGACGAAGAATGAATATAAAAAATATTATGAGAGAGAAATGGGAGCGATCAATCTGAACCGTGCAAAAGTCAAAAGTTCTATCTTTATTCAACGAATTTTTCGTGGATATCTTTGTAGGGTATTTTATGCTAAGCATAAGATTCGGTGGTACGCTTCAATTCACGTAGAACGTGTTGTACGTGGTTTTTTGGGTCGTCGTAAGGCATTTTATCGTCGTGAGCGAGTAAATGCAGCGACAAAGATTCAAGCTCATTATCGTGGTATGAAAGAACGTGCATGGGTATACGAAAATTATTATTATATGGATAGAAGAAGAGCTATTTGGAGAGCAGCTAAACTTATCAACAGGGTGTGGAGAGGATATTTATGCCGTCGATTTAGACGTAGATATCTATGGAAAAAACGTGGTCCAAAGTTTTTTGATGAGTGGAATGAAATTCGCAGAGTTTCAATTGTTCGTCGTGTCATTGGCGTTTGGGATGAAATGATATATGTCGATACATATGATGTGCTCTTTTATTGCAATCACTTAACTAAAAAATGCCAATGGGAAAAACCACCAGCAGTCGTTAATCATGATCTTGCTCAACAAGAAGATGACAGGCATTTGCGTTTGCATGGATATACAAGGAGGGAAAAAGAAATGGCAGAAAGACTGCAAGGGATATGGCGTGGGCGCCAAGCACAGCGAATATTTCGACAAATGGTGCGGGGCGCGAAGATTATGAAATCGTGTGAGGAAGATTTTTTAAAACATCCAAATAAAATTGAAGCACTCTGTAACTACACATTATATCTTCATGCAGTCCAGATGGATTATGATCGTGCGCGAATCATGTACGCAAAAATGTTGGAGTACATGGTAGATCGCGGTCCGGACAATGCATTTGTCTTGTATGCATATGCCATTTTTGCAACTGCAACTAGAGAAGCGGATTTCGATGATGTAATGGATATGGTACATCGAGCACGCGAATGTGAGCCGAAACAAGGAACTCATTGTTTTGACTTGGCTTCAAAAGGTTTCTTTCGACAAGCAATGGTATTCAATCCGAAGAGCGCACAAGCACATTCAAATTATGCTATTGTAATGCAGTTTGTTCATCAAGATTATGCACAAGCAGAACAGTATTATTTACGCGCATGTACCTTAGATCCGTATGATCATGCCATTACAGCAAATTTCAACGATATGCTTCGAAGATTGGCCAATAAGCCATATGACGGGTTTGATGCATTTCGCCTAGCCCAAGCAAAGGCTGCAGAGGAAAATGCAAAGAGAATTCAAGCTGTAATTAAATCAGATGAATACCAAGTAAATTTATATAAGCATGAAGCGGCTGCAAAGATCCAAAAATGTTACAGACGGTATAAAGGAAAACACGTATTTTGGAAATTTCAAGGTGTACCGGAATCTTTGAAGCTAGCAAGGGAACATGAAGAATTTCATAAATTTACTGGGCATGACCATCAGCTGGAAGATGTAAATGACTGGGAAGAGTGCAGTGATGGATTAGGTAAGACCTATTGGTTCAATACGAAAACGAACATTTCTCAATGGGATAAACCGCAATTTCAACAAGCAAATGTTAGGCCTAAAAAAGGTCCAGGTTTTGATGGTATGAGAGTTGGTCGTTTAGAAAAGGTAGAGGATTGGGAAGAATGTGATGATGGTACTGGGGCAACGTATTATTATAACTCTAAGACTGGAAAATCCCAGTGGATTCGACCAAGATTTAATAATGATACTGATCATCCAAAAAAAGGCAAAGGTTTTGGCGATGCTTTGAATGAACATAATGATCATGAAATGCATAATAAAGGAGAAGAAAAACGAGCAGATTGGCATGAACATGTTGACGAAAGCGGTCGTACATATTGGTATAACGATAAGACAGGTAATAGCCAATGGTTGCAGCCACATTTTATGAGTGAGGAAAGGGAAGTTGAATTGCATGCAAGAGACATGGAAGAAAAATTAGCCAATATACCTGATGGTTGGGAGGCACAAAAAGATGCTAAAGGAAATATATTTTATTTCTGCCATGCGACTGGTGAAAGTTCGTGGGATAAGCCTGTGACTGAAGTTTTACCACCGCCACCATGGGAAAAAAATACGCATGAAGATGGAAGTGTATATTTTTACAATACAATAACTGGTGAATCTAGATGGAATTTAAAAGGCTTAATGGATTTCAAAGTCAATCGTCATATGAGATAATACCGGAAGAGAGATATTGAGAGATTTTGAGAGAGATAGAGAGAGTGGTTGTGTCGGGGTGTCTCGTTTACATATACTTTTCAATATTGTTTTAATCCTGGTAATCATTCAGAACAAAATAAGCAAATAACACTACAATACCATTATATCTCGCATATTTTTCATCCAATTTCCTCATTTTCAACATTTTCAATCTAAATTTTAGTAATTCATTGTTTTGATGTTGGATTTTTCATTTCATTACATGAAAACAAAGGAAAAACATTGAAAATACCTTTTTAAACTTAGGCTCCACTAGTATACCATTTTTCCTATCAATTGGCAAAATAATTTTGACATTTCACGTTTTCAGAAATTAGGGATAGCAGAATTTCTGGCATCAAATTTTTACATTAAAATTTGTACTTAAATAAATTATTAATTTACAGAAATGACGAAAATAAACTATAAAATTCATAGAAATCATAAAATTATAAAAATATCCATTTTTTAAAACACAAAATACGTGTAAAAATTACATCGTCATTTTAACAATTTCATCCTTTTCATAAAATAAGATATAAATACCACTAATATGAAATCATACAAAATATCATATTTTAGATG
>JACLAC010014522.1_pt1 | contig 15491 bp, 6 predicted proteins | sample 8027881 | NCBI WGS metagenome assembly JACLAC01 (sample SAMN15725517, study PRJNA655200) | protist metagenome | isolation source: fluorescence activated cell sorting (FACS) single amplified genomes of... | place: Spain: Blaines Bay Microbial Observatory, Mediterranean Sea | collected 2016-01-19
AAAATATCCTGGCCTTCAAATCAAATTGGAAGCCCCCGCAGAACTATCGTTCTCTTCTGTGTCCACTGGTGCATACCACACTTGTGGTGTCACTGTCGATGGCCGTGTGAGCTGCTGGGGTGAACAGCTACATGGAAAGTCTGCACCCCCAAATTCGACGTGTCATAGAAAAGAACTCGGGTTCATGTCGTCAAGTGCTGTATTTGTAGATCCGAAGACCCTTGCATGTACGACGGTAGAAAGAGATGATATAACGTACATTCGGGTCGAAGCTTCAGCATCCCACAGTTGTGCCATTGATGGCTTAGATGGCGCGATGATGTGCTGGGGGAACAACGCAGATGCACAGCTCGGTATGACTGATTGCCCTGGCAGTGAATTGACAAGATTTGAAAGGTCCTGCGCACGAACAACCGGGCCGTTCAAAGATTTGGGATTAGGTCCCACATACACCTGCGGTCAGTTCTTTGATGGAACAGTATTGTGTTGGGGACAAGGTATGGCCTCGTACTCTGTTCCTACCCATTCCTTTAGAACGATATCTTATGGTGGAAAGCATGCATGTGGTATCATTGAAAAGACTTCAAAAATTGAATGCTGGGGTGCGAACAACTTTGGACAGGCTATGGTTCCCGCCGACAATGGGTACGTTGAAGTCAGCACTGGTGAAAGCCACACATGTGCAATAAAAGGTTTGAGTCTTATCGACCCTTTGTTTGGACATGGAATTAAAACAGTCATCTGCTGGGGTACGATAAATGGTGTGACCCTTCAAAGCGGGGTACCGAATTGGCGAGGCTATGGCCTCGAAGATGACCCAGGGCATGTAACTGTATTGTCGCAAGCGGTAGGAACAGGGGAACGGTTTATTGAGCTTTGCTTCCCCAAGATAAAAAAAGAGATCTGCAACAATCATAACAAAATCTATGAACCTGGTTTTCGTCGTTGCGCTACTGTCAACGGGTGTGGAAATAAATTTTATTTTGCAAATGAAAACTTTCAGTATCGCTTGCACTCTAATGGCCATGAGTTCGTAGGCGAAGAGGAAGGATTGGGCACAGTGCCCTCTAAATCGGGCCGTATGTCGTCTCCGAATAGTTTTATATATGTTAATCGATTTCTTAACGCGCCAGGGCTGCTTCAAAATGCCTTCTGCATCGATTTTTATAGCGTGCAAGTCGACGATTTTGGGGGTACCAAGCGTAACTCGACCATTGCGCATGGCGAAATAAGTGGCCCTGGTGGGCTCAAAGTTAATATCTCAGTCAATACATCATTCTCTGCGATGTCTATACAGCAACAAAGCCTTCAAGGATATCTAAGGACACAACTTCAGCACCAAACGTTGGATATTCATGTGCTGGGCAGGCTTTGGTGCTTTAACAAAATGCCTGATGAAACCCAAGTATACTTTCGGTCTTACTTTGTTTGGAGGGTTGGTGAAAAACGGTACAATTGCACTACAGATGAAAGAACAACAAAATCGAAGGCAGTTATTTTGGAAGCCAACAGCGAATACAGGGCTATTGGTGCTCAATTATTGGACTATCGAAGTTCGTATACTTTCTTGTTGTTTCTTCTGTCTATATTACTGTTGCTTCCTCCCACGTCTTGGGCTGAAAGATTGCTGTACGAAGCGAACAAGGATAATCTGGATAGATCTGTTTTATCATTTACTTAAGTCGAGAAGATTGATAGACCCAGTTTTTTAAATTTCGCCGCAAATTATTTTTAAGAATAAACTTAAATAACAGCCAATTTTCTTGTTTTTAGAATAAACTTACATGAGAATGATACTCAAGACGAAGTGACAAAAGGTGTAAATATATTTTTATTAAGAAAAATTTGGCTGTTATTTTTTATAGTAATTAAAATTAAATTTGATTAGTAAAATCTCAGGAGCAGAGATAAGTTCGCAGTATAGTGAAGACGAGATAAATTTAAACTCTAGTTCCTTATACTTCAGTTCGTCATCGCTAACCGTTAAAAACAAAAAAATGGCTGTTATTTTAAGTAACATAATTAAATATTTATCTTCCTCGTGTACCGCGAAAATAAATGTGCTCCTTTTGTCCATTAAAGGTTTACGTCCTTCATGCACTGCGAACTTATCTCTGCTCTTGTGGTTTTACTAATCAATAAACCCTTGTTACTTAGTCTTGACTATCATTCTCAGATGTACTCCATGCATTTATCCGAATCGGTAGGTGGATTGGCAATGCTTTCAAATGACCCGTAGTCAACTTCCTCATCCAGTGCTCACTCATAGATGAATCAGTCCTTGTGTGGTTTTCCAAGCAGCGGCGTAATTGTTTTAGAGGTGCTCGTTGTCTGTCTTGTAAATCAGTCAAGGGATTGTCAGGGTGACTGATCCACGTATAACCGTTACACGAGAACACCTTTTTGTTTAATGATTGGGTATGCTTTATCGTAATAATTCGTACGTGTAATTTAATTCCAGTTTCTTCGGATGCTCTAAATATCATCGACCGCTGCGGCGGTGTTTCTTCTTCAGTTCTTCGATTTTCTTCATCAACGAGTTGGTCGGGCGAATTGTCGATGCCATCTGACCTTTCCGAGACTGAGATCTCATTGTTGATTGGTAAAAGACAGCAGTATACCTTTCTCCATCGAAAGGCTCAGTCCAATGGGGTTGGAGCTTACCGTTAAAAGTCACAAAACGGCGAAAACAATCAAAATGATTTGCAATTCCGCCACCAGCAGGCTCGACAGCAAGTTTTCCACCCTTGTAACAGCCGAAACCAACAATTAATGATTTCCCCTCGTTGCCTTTGTCTTGGTGCCTCTTGCACAATAGATTTTTGTTTATTGTGATGTTTGTGTAGACATGGTTTGGATCGTATGCTCTTACTAATGCTTTCAACATTGAATATAAAGCTGGATAAGCGTTGGAAAAATAGCTGAGGTCCCCATTCGGATCCTTCATGTTCGGACCAAAGATAAAGGAGTGGCAGTAACGCTTCTTCACTCCTCCTTTCCGTGTAACCGTGGGCGCGTCCTCAGGCAGAACATTTAATCTGCTACAGTTAATTACCTCCTTCCAGTCTACGTCCCTAAATAGTTTCAGTATAGCATGGTGCTCATTCTCATCCACATCAAATACCCCGCCCCCTTCTTTCCGTTTATTACCCGTTGGATACCGAACACGTTTTTTTTCGAATCCACCAGATGCCTTTTTTCTCCGTTTCTTTTGCTTTTTTTTGTCAGACGGACAACGACCGTCAGACTGTCTTTTCTTTCCGTGAACTTTTGTGCTCATGCTGCTAGACTTCTTTACCTCTATTAAATTGTTAAACTCTTTCTCGTATTCTGCGAGAGTGGTTAAACGAAAAGACAGTTTAATCGTTTAACTTTTGAAGGCCTATTGTCGCACTATCATTATTTCCAAAATCATGCATCCAACTCATACTATCATGCAACAAGATTAAATTCATGTTTGCTCTTCTTGTTGCTTCTTTTCGTCGCACAATATGTTCTCGACAAGAATGAGAGGAGGAGGTGGGGTCTTCAAAAAACTATTAGTGATAATAATAGGGTTGATGATTTTGATCGCTCGTGGCTCCAGTAATAATTTAAGGGGTATATTTAGTAATTAATAATTTGTCGCTTCGAACATATTGTTTGAAGGAGGTAGACTATTATATTCGTATATTATTATCAGTGTTTACAATGAATTATAAAATCTAAAATATATATACCTTAATTATAAAAGAGACGATAAGTATATACGAGGAGTTGATAAATAACGGATTTGTTTTTTTCACTGTTTGATGCCATGATAAATATTACAATACCAGGTACTTGGTTATATATTAATATTATTACTCTACCGTACATGGGTGGTGGATGTGATCAAGTTGTCGATGTGATGCTACTTTTTTTATTTTTACGTTTATATGAGATGAATCGTCGAGATAGACGAAGACGTGTAAGAAAATACACGCTAAAATAATCGAGCATGTGTGCTGATAGAGCGTGCAAGTGGTGTTTTTAAAAGGCGTGTTCTGCTCTGTCGAATTTGGATTTGTCGCCAAAAAGTGCAGTTGTAGGAAACGTGACGGTCCGTGATGATAGCTGAATTTATAGAAACGCCGCCCAACTCCGGGCGCTTCTCCAGCAGAGGCAGCAGTCGGGGGCGACTGCGAACACTGGAAACACCGCCCCATTCTGGGCGGTTCTCAAGCAGGGGAAGCAGCCGTGGTCGAATTCGAACCCCAAACGTAGTCTCTGGTGAGATCAAATATTATCATCAAGTCAATCTTATCAAAAGAGCGCTACTGTTGCCGATAAGAATTTCTAAACAACCGTGCAAATTTAATGTTCACGTTGAAAATATGGCAGGGGAAGGTCCGGTATGCATAATTCAGGTAGAGGATAGCTTTATGAAAGAATTCATTCTAAGCTCCTTAGCAAAAGCTAATATAAAGAGATATTTACAGTGTCGTGTCTGTTAAAATATTTTTTTAAAAATAAATTCTAGTAGTTCGACGTGCACTAAAAAATCACTTTAAAAAAATTGTTTTTGGTACAAACAAGAAAATTGGCTGTTATTTAAGTAATTAAATTTAGCTTCCTCATACCATGTTATACAAAAAAAACTAATGATATAGTATGTTTTAAGACTCTCAAGATACATGTTATACATAGAGGAAGAAAAAATTTGATTACTTCATCGTTGGTTGTCAGCCATTATTATTTGTTTTAAAAATATAGTCGTCAAAATATTTTAGAAGAAGTTCGTACGAAGTACAACAAAATTTAAATTCTAAAAGTTAGTACCCGTCTCTCACGCTCAGAATTTTACTCAATAAGGTGTGAGAGGTTTGCCCAAGTGCCCTTTTTTGTGTTTTGGCAAAGCTGCAGCGTCCCTGTGATCCTCGTGTGACACAACTTTCGATGACGGGCAACATAGGATGTGTAGAGCCCCTTCGCATTTTCCAGCCACTGTATCAACGGTGCAAGTACTTTCATATGTGTCAATACAAACTCCACTGCCAGATTTACAGCGAGTTCCCTGGGCATTCTTAACTTTTTCGGCGACGACTTTACCCAACGCTTTAACAGCATTCAAATTGGTGTGAATCATGGCACCTTTCCAATGCCCAAAACTTTTCCCATCCCCTAACATAGTAGCTATTTTCTTTACATTGTCTTTTACCCCCGGGATATCCCACGGTTTCTCAATAAATATCTGCTTCCCAGACCCGGTGTACTTACTGCCTTGGGGGGCGACGTATCCTTCGTAAAGCTTCGTTCCTGCGGGGATTTCGACTTGGTAAACGGAATCGATACTACTCCATTCCGATTTCACAGCAGCGTTTCGCCGCACTTCAAAACGGGTTTTTGGTGGAGTTCTAGTCCAATACTGACCGAGGGCTCTATCTTTTGGCCCAGCTCGATAAAGCGTGATAGGTTCTTTCAATTCAACTACATTATATTGCCCATCTTTAAACGAATTGGCGTTATTACGGGCAGACTGGATTTCTTTTTGGTACTCTGCGTCGGGAATCTTCCCTTTTTTTGCCTTAGCATTGTCTAAAATCGGGTTTCGTCCAAGTTTCCCGCTTTCCGCGGCATCGCACGCAAAGATCCCCTTGTTTAACATTTTCTCCGCTTCTACTTTATCTGTTATGACTGGCGTTTTGTGCTTACCTACTTTACAACTTTTACACCACTTGCGCATAACCCTCGGTTTAATTCTCGGTTTCCATGGAGTCAACAAGTTTTTCGGAGGCTTTTTTAGGACTAGCTTTTTTACCATGTTACCTATTTGCTTACGAACTTTAGCGTTTTTTGCCACCTTGACCGCTTGTTTCACCACAGTAATATCATGAACCATATTCGTATTGAATTCTATAGCGCCTCTCTTGCCCTTCATAAATTGAAACGTATCCGCAACGGCCCCCAAGATAAGGATTTCCCCGATGCAACCAACAATAGAAAATGAATGGAAAGCGACTTGATTTTCGCACTTGGTTTTGCACTTGTCTTGCTTTTTCAACTCAAGATTCATTTGGAGCTTTGAGTACGCGCGATGCAAGTAGTTCATAGAAAAGTACAACCCAACAATAGCTCCCACCCATTTGATAATCAAAGGCACTATGACCCAGCCAGCTGTTATCATTAACATATTGAGTTTCAATGCTGTCAAAATTACGCCGAGCGTAATAGCGATCTGTTGTGCTGCTGGGCACTTGACCAGGCCAACAATCATGTTCCGAAAGAAATTAAACAGTGCTTGCAGTGAACTTCTGATATGGGCTAAAACTTCATTTCTTGCGGCTTTAGAGAACAACAGAATTTTCGCATTGCTTTTAATGGCGTGAAGTAATTCTTTAAAGGAATGGATTACATCTTTAATCCCATCACGAAAATCACTTTTGAACGCCAAGCAGTGTTTGTTATTTTTCCAAGGGGTCCTGATATCAGTAAACATCCCGCCTAGGAATCCATCCACGAACCCCAAAAGGGCCTCCAAGGGGGACGATTTAGAGGCTTTGAAAATGCTGACAATGCTGGCCTCATTGTCCAGAGCTCCAGCAAGCGGGTTATCGAAGGTGATGTTTACGACGCACTCGCAATTATTAATTCTGTCGGTATTGCACTGACACAGGCCTTTGCACGGGTTCGTCTTCGAGCTATTACACTCGTTGTTAGTATCGCATGTGTCTAACAAGGAGACGGTCTTTTCACACTCCCCCGACGCAAGATTTTTTCCTTTGGTTTCAGATGTCAGAATGCCACCGACCCCATGCATTTCCAGCAAACCGATAACGTTTTGCAACGGTTGTACCGACTTGTGGAGAATATTTGATATTTCCCTTTTATATTTCGTCATCTCCTTTGGGGATGCGTCCTGGTTGACTGGGGACAACTCCTTTAGTTCCATAAGAACTGGGCTATTTTTGGAGCTTAGGCTTTCCTTCAAACTATTGTGTATCTCGATGATTTGCTCTGGGGTTAAATTGTCCATACACAAGATCAAATTCGAAGTTAAAATATCAAATTGATCTTCGTTGTCAAATGCCTCACATTCGCAACCGGCTATTTCCCCACAGCATAAGATCTTGTCCTTGTCGGTGGTGACATACTCTCGGGCTGTGGTTTTTGGAATAAAGACTTTAAACCCCCTTCCTTGTAACGCCAATTTTTCTAAAACCAGGCTATACAAAACCTTTAAATCTATTATGACATGCTTAGCGTTGGGGACCTCTACCGCAAAACCGCCAGTAAACTTTCCGCGTAAATCAGCAAAGCCCAAACTTTTGCCAGGAAAATTACCATTCAGTTTTATCCTGGTAGCAAACTTACTGTCTGTTGTACCAGTGTCTTCAAGTATCATTTTCGTGTAAATAGACGTTGCGTCATCGTCAATGACTTCTGGAGGGTATGTGTTGGTTCGAGCAAGTGCATTTACGTACTCTGGAACGGCAAATTCCATTCCAGTGCAGTCGTCACGTGGGTCGTCTATGAAAATAACGAAGGTCTTAAGCGTTGTCCACTGCAACCAGGATATGTATCCAACGCAAACAGCGTTGCTTCCACTTTCGAGCTTTAAAAAATCATAAATTGCCAGCTTAAGACACGCATACTTTTGTGACATTCCCAGATTGTTAAAGTTTTCTAGGGTACACTGCGGCCTCCCCTTGGCCATCGCTGGGCGACCAGTAATATCTTCCATCGCACTTTGGGACAACGTGATTTCTATCTTATCCCCAATACCGTATTCTAAAGGAGTACAGCCGTCAACTGCGACAGCTGACACTATCCTTAACGCCCCTGCAAAATCCCCCTGTGCATAAACCCGTTCGTGTGGTGAAATTTGCCTGTCGCTTGCACTGCAAACCACACTCGCGTTCGCCGCCTTACCTTTTAGCGCGTCATGCGTGGTAAAATATAAATTTCCAGGTTGGGGGTAATCGTGACCTTCTGGATTTTCGATTATAATGCGAAACATATTATACATGATCCATACCCCGCGATAGCTTTCTCCGATGTTTATGTTAGGCTTGAAAAGCTTCTCAATTTCCTCTTTCGTTGGAATTTCTTCTCCCACCTCGTATTGGGTCTTTTCAGTTGATACAGTGATGTCTATGTAGACACCAGCTCCATATTTCCTTCCTTTATTATCACCTGGCTTAATCTGAACGTCAGTCACATCGGGAATAAGGGTAAAAGAGCCTTTGACTAAAGGTGTGGCTCCAGTCACCCAGTTGCAGCTCGGAAGGGTCTGGTTAATTACCGGTAAATCCAATTGTAAACTGTTGTTAACAAAAATCCCCCTCAAACCTTCAAGAGAATCCTTGTGTGTGTGAACGTGGTCAATGGTAATTTCCAGTGTTGATTTCCCTTTTCCAGCTTCATCCCGAACTATCTCTAGCCATGAGCCGGTATAGTTTGCCCCCAAATTTGGAGAGAACATTATGAAATTGGAAATGTTTTCAAAACTCGAGACATCTTGTTGAACAACTTCTCTGTTAAAGGTAATTTTTAATCGCGAGCCTTTATTTAGGGAGCAATTGGTCCCAAACACTTCAAACCGTTCTACATACTTTGAGAGAGGGTAGGAAAAGATAGGCCCCTGTGAGTTGTTTAGCTGACGATTAGAAATTACACATGTCAGGTTATTGTGATGGGGCCACACAAATGCTACCGAGAGCCTTCCACGTACATCGATTGCTTGCTGACTTCTATCGTTGATGTTTATTTCATACGTGAATCCATTCAACCAGGTACCTGAATAATCCGAGCCAATATTTTTATTAAAAGAGAACAAGGAATTAACAGACATCATATTATGCTGGACAGCCAAACTGTTTTTACCGACGGGCTTATTGAAATACAACCGAAATTTATGCACCTGCAATGTATCACCAATAGAAGGTGCACTTGAACACACCACAGGGTAGAGGTTTCCATCACCACCTTCTACAATCGAGACAATGTCTGCAGTGGGGTTCACGATTTGTATGTTCTGAATTGTATTTTTCAAATGCCTGGAATACCCGGGTCGGGCAATCGACAAGTCTTGATAGTTGACAACGGCTGTTTTGACTTTAACATCGACGTCTGTTGTGGACATCAAAGTAGTCATATTTAAGTGTTTTAATTGCATGACTGTACGCTTTCGTATGTTGAGGGGGATAGCTGATAATAAAGAAGGTGTATACATTCTATTCAAGCCAGCGATATTGTGGATAGCGAATCGTTTCTTTGTCTGAATAAATACCGGATTTGATTGGCCACCAACGTTTTCAAGGGTTTCAAAATATGAGGTAGCGTCTTTTTGAGAAACAGAGGAATATATCAAGTCTAAATCACCATCGTCGTCAAAATCATAAAACGAAGGCCTGGTTATCCCTGTTCCGTTAAACATCGAAAAAATGTGCGTGCCCACGTGCTCTTTCAGAGTGGTAGAAACTTTTGGTTCGGACGTATCGGTAACGTCGTAAGAGAAATATCGCAGCAAGCCATTTGCATGCCCTACCAAAATGCTTAGCACGGTCGTCGATCCATGCAAGTGCCCCACCGCTACGGTGGAAAAACGGGCGAATGGCATATCAGGTAACTCATAAAACATTGTCTTCAATAAAACTGGAGAATGTAAGTTCTTCCAGAACCCTATTCTTCCATATTGGTCCCCAACAGCAATTATATTGTCGTATCCCGAAACCCCTCCAACAGCGACTGTACCGTTCACAAGAGCGGCCGGGTTCAAATTGTCTGGGTTAAACCATTGGAGGGCGGTGCTATCATTTACCACAGAAAATGTTTTAGAAAAATAGCTGATATTGAAAAATTCCAATTTCTGGTTTCGAACCAGTACAGCTCGATCGTGATCACCGTCTCCCCAACTGTCCCCAAAAGCAATAAAACTAATGTCAGACCCGAAGAGCGTTAGGGGGTTAAATTTCGAGATGCGTTCAAGAAAAAGGTTGCCTGGCCTCGGGATGGTCGCTGGGGTGAAAATTAAGTTTCCAACTTTACTTAAGTCAAGGAGCACCAAATCGTTCATGTAAACATCCAAAAACTCCCCCTCTGTGTCCGCCGAAAGCAAATGGGGCCTTTTAAAATCAAGTAAACCAGAAATGTTCGTTTTTGACAGCAGAACATTTCTATTAAGTCCGCCATCTCTTCGTAAAGTATGACTAAACATAATGTTGAAATAAACTTGTGCATTGTCAACGGTACAATTCTCACTTCCATCAAATTGATCCCCGTGCGATAAAAAGACTCGCTTCACATGAAATGCGCCAAAAGAACCATTCCTCTGCGTAATAAACGATGACCTCAACCCGGAAGGTCTTCGTTTTGGGTAGGTACTAATATTGACACGGCAATGAGAAGTTGCTCGTTCACCCGGTTCACCACAACCGATCGTATTCGAGTAAGTTGCGTTGCCTTTCGTCGCCCCACCCCCATAAATGATACCCCCCACACTATCTGATAAATTGCCACTAACTCGGAAGTTTAGCGCGTCTTCTCCATAGTCTAACAAAACCTGAGATGCCCCTTTAGCGTCCAATATACTGATTTCAAGCGTAGTGTTGGTCACGAACGTTCCCGTATATGCTTTCCCCAGGGAGATGTCCACACTACTTTGGCTTCCCACCACTGGGCTAGTCGCCTGGATCCACTCGTCCAGCTGAGGCTGGGATACTTTGTAAGGAATAGTTTGGCCTGATAAAATAAGAGGGGGTAATAGCAGCTCTATTCGGATTGTGTCATTAACGCCATACCCAGTATCATCTCCATAAGAAAACATACTAAGTCTCTTAAATTGGACAGGGAAGTACGTAGGTATGTCGCAACAAGACGCGAATTCGTCTCTATAAACTTGTTTATTTTCTCTTTTCCAGAGGGGTCTGGTGCTACCTCCCGCAAACGCAAATTTTTTGAACCCAGTCACCGCAAGACATGTAAGATCGTACTGCGAAATTACAAAAGAATTCCCGGCTAAAGTCGTTTGAAGGAGACCACAAAAGAGGACTGCCAGAAAACCCGCGTGGACAAAAAACGGCCCCATTCTTGACAAGTTAAGAGGATCACTCACGCTGCTCTACTCTTCTTTACAACAAGAACGGAATTAGCATCGAAATTAATGAGTCTGTTTTGCACTTTGTGCTTCGATTTCAAAGTTTTACAATTTCTAAAGAGCGGGACACCGAAGGCTGCCAGTTTTTCGCTACTTCCAGTCGTCCATAAAATAATTCATAATAACATTATTCATAGACAATGAATGAACTCCTGCTGCTGCCGCAGGACGATGTGATGGTGTGTGTAAATTATTATTTAATTGAGAAATTTTGGATGCCTCTTTTCTTGTTCTGGTTGTCATTTGTTTTTATACCGTAGAAGGTATAAATACCTGTATTAAATACCTGGATGGTACCTGTACCGGTATTTAACCTGGGTCCGTCCGTACCTGGTATTTTATATTATATTACCTACCTTATTAATGTCACCGCATCTTTCTTCTTCGGTTTATTTTTATTAACCTATATTATTTACAAGGAGTTAGTACAGTGTAGTGTACACTACCGTACCGATACCAGGAAGAAAAAAAAAACCGGAAGAAAATTTATTTGATGTGCAGCGAGCGTGCAGCATTGTTCCGATTGTTATTAAATATTTATTAATTGTAGTGTCTAAATAATAGATAGTATAATATAACAGTAAGTAGTTGTATTAATAGGACTATTTTAATAAAATACTATTACCTCTCGAAATAGTATAACCATCAACAAGCTGTTTTTTTCTGACAAAGCAGGTTGACACCGTACGGTAGGGTACCTACCCGTATAATATAATAAATGACAACTGGTCTCTGATGCTGTGCCCTATTTAAGTAAAAAAAAACTCTTTTTATTATCTTCATTCTAGACACCAGCTCAGTCGTCATAACGGCCACTGCTCAGTGTACGCGGGCGTTCCTCGTCAATTTTCCTTGCCCCCATTGCTATTCTAACATGCACCAAGTTGTTTTTTGAACTCGCCACATGCCCAACTTTGCCCATCCACATTTTCGTTCCACGGTTTGCACCTTTGGTGCCCCATTTCGTATTCGCATCGATCCATTGTGCCTTGAAAGTCATATCGGTTCTGGACGCTCTCATATGGGGTATAAACACGTCCAGAAAGGCCATGGCGTGCTTCAATGGGATCCGAGAAATTTCTATTCCACCAGGGTGAACTTTCTGTATTTCTTCTAGGGGTTTGTGGTCCAGTATATGCCCCCAGATATTGTAAACAGCTTTCCGATGAGCGTCATTGCCTTTGCAGATGTGTTTCTGAATAAGCAAAGACATTTCACGAGTCCCCAGTGGCCCCCAGTCGATGGACTTTTTAACAACTTTTACTTTCTCTGGAGCCCGGCTCTTTTGGCCGGTAATATTTAAAGTTGTCCCTAAATCATCTATCATGCCATTTATTATGGCTGGGCCTTGCTCTGATATTTTTTTCACAACACCAGACGCGCCGCTTTGCGAAAATGAATCAAGCAGGACTTGTGTAGTACTCCTTCTCTTACCCCTACTCCGAGGCGAACTTTGAGGCGACGCTTGCGGCGGACCTTTCTTCAACATTTCATCCGAAAATATTGGAGTGTTTCGTCGCGTGTCTTCTGGGTGGGCTGTTGAAGCAGCCGTTGCACTGCGTTTTTGCTCAGTTGTCGGTCTTCCCGTTGTCGCTGCAAACAACGCGGCATTTGCTACCTCATCTTGCAGCCCCCCCGTAGTGTGTCGGCGCCCATCCTCTTCGCTGTCATTATTGCCCTGCACTTGGAAGCTTACCCCGCGGCGAACCATTTCGGTGAGCCTCTGTGCTCGGGGGTCCGTAGCTCTCAGCTTTATGTGCCCTAATTGCAAAGATTGCGGGTCAACAATCGCTGATAATCGCCCCTTTCCTGATGCCTTCCTTGCATCCTTTTTACTATAATTTGGATTCGGAACTACGTCCACATCATTAGTCTTCGTTTCTTGCTGTCGGTATTTTTCAACGGCTTTAATCAAAATCTTTTTCTGATTCGAAACCTTTATCAACTTTGCCGACAATTTCTTTATTATGCGGATGTGATCATCTAATTCCGATCTACATTTTGCCGCAGTATTCTTGGCAGCGACTGCTTCCGCTTCCGCTTGCAACCTCAGCGAATGCTCCACTTCCATTCTCTGCTTTATTTTTTGCGGGGAGGCTTCATGCTCTTTGACCAAGTCTTTCAATTGCTCGATCTCTTCATTCAATGTTTTCTTCTCTTCGTTGTGCTCTTCCATGGACTGTATCAGGCGCTCGGTCAGCTCCTTGATTTGCTGCTTATGTAGGTCAGTTTCTTCGAGGCAAAGTTCGTGTAAACGCTCTGCTTCCTCCGCCCGTTTTTCAGCTTCTAACATTTTTTCCGTTGCATTGTCGCTTTCTTCGCACAGCGCGACGTTTGCAGATTCCAGGCGAGCTACATCATCTTTTCGTTTCCTGGAAGTGTCCATAACTTCATCGAATTCTGATTCGAGTTCATGTATGCGACGGTGCAGCAGCTCAATTTCATGATCTGCTTCCAGCAGACTGACTTTGTTCGTCTCATTTTCTTTTCGAAGGGCGTCCAGATCACGGTGAAGACGTTGATCTTTTGCGCTTGCCGTGGAAATCTTTTTTGAACCAGACAAACCCTTTATTGCGTTGACACGAACGTCAGCGCTTCCACCTTGGGCGTTGTGATCGTTGCTGTCCACTGACTCTTTCTCCACATCTGCTGCCAAAACTGTAGGGCGGTCAAATATAGACCCGCGTTTCATCCTGACCGCACTGGAACGGTTCCTTGAACGATTCCTAGCCTGCCTTTGCTTTATTGAACTAGACATACTGAAAGTGGATATACTATCTTCGGAGTCAATTTCTTGTGACACAAGGACTGGCGAGTTGGTATCGCCTACCGTTGTTTCTCCCCCGTTGGGTGAATTTTGTGAGCTCTCAGGCTCTACCTCGGCTAGCTTTGCTGTCTGCTCAATATAGTCATTGTACAGGACTTCCAGTGCCTTGTCAGCGGTGCCTTTATCAATGATCCTGAGACGGTATTTCATGTCTTTCGCTCGTATCTTTGAATAGGTGTTGTCGAACTCTAAAGTCACGTCCCCTGGGCATGGGGTTTGGTACGTCAGCTGTATCATTTTGTTATGTGATGCATACCGACTGAGGGGCATGACAACGCTTGTAGATGAATTTGCAACAGAAGGCTTTAATTTTACACTACAACCCATGTCATACGTTTCTGATTTGAACTCCCACACAACTAGTTTATCGGTGCCTGTGACGGTCACCGTAACGGTGTGGACACACCCGGGCCGAATCGTAACTTCCGTAAATGACTCGTTCGCCAAAATCTTGGTAATAGCACTAAGCGTAACCATTTCCTCTTCTTCAGTTGTCACTTTACTACCGCTTGACGTTACAAAGTCAACGAACTCATCACACCGCACGACGCCGGGCGAATCGAAGAGACCGTCGAGGAACTTTTGCAGTGCTTCTTTTTTTACAGCGACGTACCTCAAGTCGAACTTGCCTTGAGTGATACCTCTTCTTGGCTTAACTAGCTCTGGAAAATTTGACCCAGGAAATATTTTCTTTAATCTTTTCCCCAGATCAACAAAATCAGTCCAACGTTTCCAAATGTAAAGGCAAACGTCATCCCCTTCTGCGCAAACAACAATTTTCAGCTTAAACTCCAAGTGCTCCCGGTCAGTGTCAACAATTTTATGGTCGGCAATTGTCACGTCGGACACTGTCCCGATATCGTCCAGAGAAACATTTCTTGGCTCCGAACTAAACGTACCGCTACGACTTCCTCGTTCACTTTCTTGGTTGTTTTCAAATATAGGATTCAATTCTTGTCCTTTTGCGCCTTCGATTTCAAACGCGGGGTTGTAGTTGGATTGCCTTTGGCCACCTCTCTTTTTTTTCTTTCTAAAGCTCATTTCCACTGAGGTCACGTGTTTGGTCACAAAAAATAAAGCAAACTCTGACGCGAAAACACACGCTGGTTTTTCTAGGTTGCACGTTCTCCGACTACTAGATAAGTCTAGAATAAAATGAATAGATGCCTGACGACTGAGTTTTCGTTAAAAGTAGTACAACAAACATTTCACTTGTCTTCTTTTTTCGTTCCACTGTTTTTTACAGTAGCTAAAGTATAAATATTACAATTTTTTTGGATTGATTTTATCAGCTACTCTATAAAGTAGTTGGATATTCTCTTCCGTAGTACCCGTACGGTACGCGGCCTGGAATCATATTATGGTACGTACCGGTGATGAGTGCTGAGGTGAGGGTCAGCTAGTCCGTGGATAGTAAGGTCCTAATATATAAAATAAAAAGAAGAAGATTTAGAAGTAAGAAGGGACGAAGAAGAAGATTTAGAAGGAAGGACGGAAGGGAAGGAAGGAGGAATGGAAGGAAGGAAGGGAAGGAAGGAAGGAAGGAAG
>JACLAC010018875.1_pt1 | contig 15489 bp, 12 predicted proteins | sample 8027881 | NCBI WGS metagenome assembly JACLAC01 (sample SAMN15725517, study PRJNA655200) | protist metagenome | isolation source: fluorescence activated cell sorting (FACS) single amplified genomes of... | place: Spain: Blaines Bay Microbial Observatory, Mediterranean Sea | collected 2016-01-19
TTCCGCATTCCGTAATTGGCGTCCCAAATGGATGAGGTACCCGCGAAGGAAGTGACAAAAAATTTCGGGACCAATTTTGGATTAATCGGAACTTGCCATGACTGCAATTTGTCAGCATTTGGGTCTGAAAAATTTGCTTGGTACGATCTGTCAGCATGCGTCACAAAAATGTTTGCAGACAAGCACGTCTGCAAAATCCAGCTCCATCAACCTGCAGGCGGGAGGTAGTCAAGCTGCAGGCGGGAGGTAGTCAAGGTGCAGGTACCCACCCTGAACACAACCCCCGCGTGCGGCGCGCACATCGTATCTGGCAGATGCGTGCTAATGGGCGGCACGCAGCACCTGCCACCTGCCATACTGTGCTGGGCACGCAGCACCTGCCATACTGTGCTCCACTCAATTTCCGCGTTCTGAGCATGCCAGCTGCCTCGTGCTGCGCGCACACCTGGAAGATGCGTGCTGATGGGCGGCACGCAGCACCTGCCATACTGTGCTCCCAGCAACTGTGGCCGGTCTGTGCACATTGCTAACTGATGCCTGCTTCTATGATGTCGTGCTGCCAGGTGCCTGTGGCCACGGCAAGCGTATGTACATCTTCCTCGTGCAGCTGCAGCTGCCATGCCATGCTTGCATATCCGTAGCTGTGCGTGCCAGTCATGCCTGCCGCAGCTGCCTGGTACGATGCTCTCTTTCAACACTGTATGCACACCGTGATGTTTGTCCCGCCCAAAAATGTTGATGTGTGCTGTAGCATGGTAATACCCTTGCTTCTCCCCTCCCTCTCGGAAAGCTATGTTATACATCTTAATGCTGACTGGTGCTATTTGTTGTGCATCCTCTCGCTCTAGCAAAATCCTGGCTGCACAGTAGATTGGCACAGAAGGCGAGCGCATCATGTAATACACATGTGCATGACGTCTAATGCCGTCTCCAGCTCATGTCTCTGACTGAAAACCAAAATCTCTTATCTCTTATTTAATGGGTTTTCGTTTTGTTCTTAATGGAAACCCAGGCAGTCTCATGTGAGGTGGCATTGTGCAGAATTCAGGGTTACACTGAAAACATGTTAAATCTGAGCATCCCGGAAGATGCTTGCAAGTGCTGATGACGCCATGGTATGATGCAGCCATACCGTCATATTTGACATGCCCACAAGTGGTACAAGTTGGTTTTGACATTGGTCTGCGGCGTTGGCATCCTTGATTCCGCTGAGCTGTTTCGGACAACATATGTGCACTGCTTCTTTGTTGTGACGGGATGTTGTGCGACGGGTCTCCAAGCAAACGATCTCGATGCACAGGCGAAAACGCTGTACGTGGGATTGCACATTAGAAGCATATCACGCAATGCAAACCACAATGCGTGAGTTTTTACGCAATGTGCATGTTAGCACATGCATACCATGCACACCACGGCGCTGGTCGACGACTGAATGAATCTTGGCTCGTTTGACTCCAGCCTGAGGCTGCCGACAACTCAATTGCAAAACACTTCCCTGAGAAACACCAGCACATGCAAGACTCCAGTGAGTAACATAGGTGTAAGCAAAATATGAAGCAGTGTACATGCATACATCGAGATGGGATATGTTACTTTGTGAACGTCAAACTGCGCTTTAATCTGCAATACGGATCGCTTGAGAATGTTCAACTCGTCATGCAAATGCGTGAACTTGTCATGCAAAAATTCCTGATGTTGATGGATGACGTCTTGCTGCTGTTGGTGCACAATGAGTAGGTCATGCTGATGCTGCTGAAGAAGGCTGCCTACAGCGTCTTGCTGCTGTTGGTGCACAATGAGTAGATCATGCTGATGCTGGTGAAGAACGCTGCATACAGCGTTCAGTAAGTCTCGTACAGGGCTGCCTGCGGCAAAGCCTTGCTGCTCACATGCATCGTGAAGATGCGTGAGCGACGATGGCACTGCAGCTGCAAGAGGATCCCTGGAAACATGCATACCACTGAGAACGTTGGTGTGCCTGCACAAAACCAGAATTACAAATCACGATCCCGTACTGCACTACGAGCGCGTGGCTATGTACTCCCATGGCAACGCTGGCAAATACCATTGCAGAATCACACACCTACCTACGTGACACACTGCATGCACGCTTAACTGCTGCTCAATGCAACAATAAACAATAAGCACCAACACGCACCAGCCCCAATGCGCCACAACACATGCTCAACGTCAGCGTCACCGCTTACCTGCTGCTCATTCCAACACTTAGCTTGCAGCACAAACTACCATCCCACTGTCTGTCACCGACCTTATACCTCCCCACCCTGCACAGAACTTCACAAACTGCGACAGCTGCAGAATCTCAAAATTGTTCATTTGTTGAAAGGATTACAGGTCAATGTGTCTTTCCTTTGTCGCGTTCATTAGTCCTACTGAACTGAACCTTTATGGAAGGAAATTTTGAAAATTCTGTCCTACCCCTTCGTTCACATTCCTCCATGGCCCTCACATCTCTCCCCCAAAACAAAAACGAGTGAGCCCCTACCTCCAAAACACTAGTTAGAAACTGGCGATGCCAACTAAAACGGAAGAAGGAGAGGAGTGAACAGCCTAATAATAAGGTGGACCCTGAACACCATCGACACACCATTGAACCATAAAAGTTGCAAAGTTGGTTGGTTTGGACTCTCTTGCCACACTGGAAGGCCGCGCTGGCGCGACTTCCCCTCGTAGAACACGGTGCGGGCGCCGTCGGTGAGGCGGTAGACGATGAGGTTCTTGGCGAAGCGGTCGGTGCGGGAGAGCATGTTGTTGGGGAGGGCGACGTCGGTGGAGTCCATGTGCAGGTCCTCGTCGAACCAGAGCGTGGCGCACGAACCGAGAACAGCGTGGCAGAGATGGTGTGCTTCCGGAAAGGCATGCGGTCGGACTGTGGTTGGAGATTGTAAGCTCGTGCTGAATATAAATGACGTAAGACGTGAAGGACGAGATCGTTGCAGGCACCTGATGACGTCTGTAGGAAGTACGGTCGGGTGGTCTGTGCTCTTGAGTGCGGTGGTCGTGGCCGCAGCCGCGCATGCATCAGCCGCTGGTATACAGTTTGTGGACGGCAGCCAGCACCCTAACCATCACGTCGATGGCTTCGTTCTTCGAGCAGCGTACGTGTTTGTGCACGGCTCGCACGCTGGGCCTAGACGACTGCAGCGCCGCAACTTGCGCTTCGATGACCACCCCCACCTTCTCCACTCACGGAGAGGGTTGCCAGAGTTTTCAGCTGACAGAAACAATAAGGATCGCGTCATTGCGCTCGCCAAGCTCAACATGCTCGCATATGACCTCAGTTCTAGGGATGATTACCAGACGACTGCGCTGACGTATAGCAAAGGCATTATGGAAAGCATCTTCAGCGACCCCGATGCTAGCTCCATTTTCGGGCAGGGCATCTCTACGTACGCAGAGGAAGTCGAGGCTACGCGCGCCTTTTACGAAGCCATCCAAAAGGAGCTGGCTGACGCATTGAGCGCCGGGGCTACCAGCAAGCACATTTACCGGCCCCATGAGACGCAAATAAATAAAGATGGGTTCATCGACAGTTCCAGCGTAGGCGTTGCCGCGCTTGAATTCCAGAGAGGTTCGGTCAAGGTGCTCGTCTTTCGTGGGACGGTTGGGGCGGGCGATGAAACCAATATCATTAATTGGTTACACGACTGGATCCTCGAAAGAATGAGTGCGCGAATGAAGGAAATCTGGGTCGACGAAGCCGGCCTGGAGTGGGATGACACCATGCAAAAGCGGTCACAAGAGGGCGAACTGACGTCGAGCAACGTAATCTGCGCTTACAATTACATGTATAGCACTCCCTCCCAAAAGCTCGCTGCCTCATCCAACGTCTCTCTGACACCAGAGCAAGCTGCCTCGACAGGCTACTGGGAAATCACAAAAGCCATTACGTCCAAGACATACGAAGAAGCGAAAGTGGCAGGTGACGAGCTTATAATCTCCGGTCACAGCCAAGGGGGGACCCGCGCGGCGCTGGCATCTATGTTTCTGCACAAGTCCAAGGGTTTGCGGCTGCAAACTGTGACGTTTGCGTCGACGGGTCCGCAGTGTTTCGCACGGCAGCTCTACTCGAATTCCAACATGCTTGCCGATGTTGATCCGTTTCAACAACACCCTCAGATCACTGAGTATGTGGTGAGTTTTGACAAGCCTGTTCGCCTACGCTCATGAGAGCGAAAGAGAAGGGGGTGGAAATAAGAAGAGAAGAGAGAGAGAGAGAGGAGGGGAGGGAGGTAGGGAGAGGAAATAAGAGAGACGGAGGGAAGGAGGGCGAAGGCAGGAAAGAGGAAGGGAGGTGGATAGAGGGAGCGAGGGATCGAGGTGGCGAGGGAGGCCGAGAGGGAGAGAAAAACCCCACACCCACCACTGACGCAAACAGATGCACACTCCTTTCTCTGTGGATGTGGAATGGAATCAGCATGTGCTCGATCCCTGGGGACAGGCGCTCGGTCTCGACGTGGGCAACCGGTGTCTGTACGGCAAAAAACATATCAAGCAATCACGGGCGTATCGGGAATGTGTCAAAGTTTGGGGTTATCCCGGTGCGAATCTGTGGTTCAACGAGGGTGCAGATGCTGTGGGAATGCAGGTGGTTTGTTTGTTTGCCTGTGTCTGGATGGTTCTGTGTCTCTGCTTCTATCTCTCGCTGTCGCTGTCTCTGTCTCAGGGTCTTTTGCTGGTTGTGCCTGGGCCTTTTTACGAGTCCGTCTCTGCATGTTTGGTGTTGGCCGTTCTACCCGTTAAGAATGCTCATTGTATTGTTTGTTTTGTATTTTTTATTGCTCTGCTGCCCTGCTTCGTTCTCGACCTGCCCAACTTTCACTTTCCTGCTGCCGGGACTGCACAATCACTTGCTGCACTCCATGCATACCTCAGTAATTACTCTATCACTTGAAAGAGTCCTTGTGCGGTTTGTGCGCTTGTATGCGCGTGTTTGTGCGATGTTTGTCTGTCGCTGCCTGTGGGCTCTGGAGTACTGAATTGATATGTGTTGATACTACTCTCACCTACTTGAGTGTACGTGCGTGAGAAACAGGATAAACAACGATTGCACGCTTTTCAGAAGTGCCGTTACTACACGCACTGGATGCCCACCATGATCAAGGATTTGTTAGCAGAGGGCACCCTCAATAGTGATGGCACGTCTGTTGATGGATGTGCCCAAGTTGATGTAGCTACGTGCGTTTGTGTTTGCTGGTGTGTGTACGCGCGAGTGCGTGCATGTGACAGAGACGAGAACGGGAAAGAGACAGAGACAGATATATCGAGCAGGAATCTTGTGTATGTACATATGAGAGAGAGAGAGAGAAAGAGGGAGGGAGAGTGAGAGAGAAAGAGAGAGAGGGAGGGAAAGTGAGTGAGAGAGAGAGAGAGAGAGAGAGAGAGAGAGAGCGAGAGAGAGAGAGAGAGTGTGTGTGTGTTTGTGTGTTTGCAAATGATGAGGTGAGTGGGTAAGTTTTTCTCTACTCATCACTACAACAATACCTCGCACACTTTACTATTTACAAGCACACAGAACATTCCACGTGCACACACAGACTCAAACACACATACGTGCGGCGTGCACATATATTTCGACGCACAAAATCCTACCTTCATGTACGGGAGCCTGTGTGCCACGTGCGCACGCACATACACACACGCATACATCTTTGCGCTACCCTGTTGTCCTCTTGCACCGCCTGCCATGACTCTCCACGCCCTGATTCACACACACACACACACACACACACACACACACACGCTTGACCCTGATTTTCACTCTCAGAGAAGAGGACCCCAAGGATTCATGCCCTACTGGATCTAATGGTCGATGCGTGAGGTCGGCGGCACTGCTTTCTGCGGCCATGATTGTTCCCTTTGTCGCCGTCATCATCTGCTGCTGCGCCGTGGCATACAGGTCCCGCGCTGCTTCTCGTCTCTCGCTCTTGCTCGTGACAGTAAGGGGCGGCGGGGAGGGGGGGGCAGGGTGACGCATCAAGTGATCAAGTTTGTGTGGTGATTGATCAAGTTTGTTGGGCTCTGCCTCATTGGTCAATGCTGCGTCAAAATACCCCCCACCCTCCACTCTGAAACGTCGTATGTGCGTGAGCCAGGCGGCGAAAAGGCAAAAAGCGACAGGCTGTTGCTCATGGTATCGTTGATACCCCAAGTGTCGATGAAAATCCCGCAAATGGGGGCGCTAATCCCGAAGTTGGGGCCGCTACTCCCAAAGATGAGGGCGCGGGCAAGTGCGAAGGCGATCTTGAAGTTCAAGATCTTTCCATACGAAGTTCCCAGACGTAGAGGAGCGTGCCTTGTCGCTCGAAAACCACGAGTAGCCCACTCGCCGAACATTGAAGCGACTGCAAGGCAGGCCTGCAATTCAGACATGTTGATCCCAGCACGATGAGCACACGAGAAGCGCAGTCTAACGCAACCTTTCACAGCCTGCTTTGTAAGTTGTGGACCCCGAAAGTGGCCACTGCTCTCACGTCTGCGAGGAGAGACTTATACACATTTCTCATTTAGTTACGATTGATCACGTTTCTATCGACCGATTACAACATAAACTCATCTTCTTCCTTGCCCTCGCACCTCGCACTCGAATGCCATACTCCTCAATCAGAGCATCAATCTTCCCTCGCCCTACTCCCGTGGCACGTAATGGTCTCCCATTGCAACAGACTGCAATTGCTATACCACATACCACTTGACTCTCCTCTCCTGTGCCTCCTCCCCCTTGTCCGCCGCTGCCGCCGCCGCCGCCGCCATAAGTGTGTCACAGGGTGCACCATTGCATCGCCTGCTCCGACTGATGTCTGATCAATAGTATTCCATCCCGAGCATCACAACTCGGCAACTTCGCGACACCGAATTACTGGAGCCTCTGACTCTCTGACTCTCTCTCTGCCTCTCACTTGTACATCTCCCTCTTCCCCCACATCTCTCTGGATCTCTCTACCAATGTGCTTGGTACATGAAGTGATCATGAAGTCCTCTTCCTACTCCCGGGTTCTCTAGATGCCAACGAGGTGGCCAACTTTCACACTGAAGACCAGGCGCCCGTTCCAGGGCCCCCGGAGCCTGTGCGCCACTCATATCCAGCTCGGGGAGACTCGCCTGATGGTCCGCACGGTGGCGGAGGTGGCGGCGATGGTGATGGCGGTGATGGCGGAGATATACAGGAAGCAACGGAGAGTTTAGGTAAAGTGAAAAGGGCTCGACATCGTGGACAAAACGGCGAGTTTTGGTGAAGTGGAAAGGGCTCGACATCGTAGATGCCACTTGGGAGCCGCTAGAGGCGATTCCACAGGTGTTTTTGGATGAGTTCAGTGAAAATTGATACCCTGGGGTTCGCATAACGACATTTATGCGAACACGCTTCGGAGGGAAATAGTAGGTTTATATGTGTGTGGTACGCAATTACGGATTTGTATCTTGCCCGTACCCGTGACGTTCACAGAGGATGATCATGGTACTAATCACCTGGTCGCCGTACTATCATATTGCGTCTTCAGAACAAAACAGACGGCGCGTCCTCGTGGGCGTTGCTTTCTTCCCCTAACATCCAATCATGTGCGTTACCTCTCACTGATCCGTCCACTCGCATGCGCAGCACGCGTTCAAGGCTAGCAGGGGTACGCGTTTTTCGTAGTTCCACGGCATGCAGCAGGACGATGAGGAAGATGACGACGACGATGACGACTCGGTTTGAGGCGAAGAGCACAGGCGCAACACGGATGCGTCGGCCCCGGAGCAGTGTGTGTCTAACCGGCCTTAAGGCCGTGCAGGTAGTCGGTGGTGATGACACGAGCGATGAAGGACATATCACTGCATTTGGGCGTTCGCATGTTTGGTCTCAGCGCGGTCGTGAGCCTCTAGAGAGGGGGACATGTTAGGGCGCTACATCGACTGTGCTTATGCTTATGCTTATGCTTGTGCTTAGGTACAAGACGGAACAATTATTAATGGACGCTCAGTAAAGATCCGAGATGAAGATGCGCGCGGCGCTCCCGACACATACACCATACACACCAGTCTGAGAGCAGTTACCGCTCTTACACTCTCTCGGTACAAACAACTATGACTAGGAGATCACATGGCGGGTTCATCGACTTCGTCAACAAAGGAGCTGTGAGCTGGAAGAGTGGACTGCAGAGCATCGTGACATTGAGCAGTTGTGAGGCAGAGTATGTCGCGCTGTGCTCTGAGGTGTGTGAGGTCAAGTATCTTCGATCCTTGATGCGGGAGCTTGGACACAAGCAGCGTGAGCCAACGCTCATCTGGGAGGACAACAAGGCGGCAATTCTGGAAGGCGAGAACGAATGCAGCTCTGCAGGGCGCAGCAAGCACATTGACGTCTCTCCCCCTTCACATTACATTCTCAAAAAACTCACCTCTCTTGCTCTCCATGCACCTACGCACTAGAAGCTCAAACTTGGCTGTCGGCAAGGCTTTTGTGAGCACATCAGCAAGATTCATGTCGGTTGGAGTATACCTCACTCGCACGGGTTCTTCAGCAATCGCCTGCGCCACGAATATGAAGTGTGAACCTAGTATGTGAGGAGATTGAGTGCGGACCAGACAGTTGGATGACCACCTCTCTGTGGGAAAAGGAGTGAAGCGCTAGCAGCTTACAAACTCAGACGAGGGGGGAGTGTTAGAATTTCCGAAGGTCACGGTTAGGAGTTCCTCACAGATTGTGAGAGATCTTAAAGACTGTAGGCCTTAAGGGAATGCTTTCCTGTTGTACCCGCATATCCTTTCAATGAAACTATCCAAAAACGGGATCCATGGCGTGGAAGTCGTAAGAGACGCCCAGCGCCTCGAGCATCCAACGGATAGCAAGGCTCAAGGACCGGGACGCCGGCCTCAATCTTCCTCGCTACAACAATGGAGGCTTCGTATTGCTTTCTGGTGTGATTCCGTCACGCTACACCCCAGCCACTTCGTCGGCACCATATGTCGCTGCCGCTCTTGCACGGGATCTTGCGGATTCGTGAGAGGCGAGGTAGACAGGCAACTGCAGCATCAGGTGCATCTTTCAACAGCGGTCACGCCGGTAGGATTCTTGGAGGAAAGTCATTATCATCAGGACGTTCGACCCGGGTCCGATCCGACTGCCACCCGTGCTATGACTCACAATGATTTGGAGAACTCGCCTGAGTTGAGAACGCGGGTTCGAGGACAGTGCCTGTGTCACACGACCGCCACACAGGTGTGAGCTCGGGGCGCTTGCGGACAACCTTATGTTCGCATTTATTGAAGCACAATCACCGAAGTTGGGGAGCGCCTGGCACGGGCGCGACTCCAGACAAGCCACACGCAGAGGTGGTTTGAGGAGCGGAACGAGCTGCCAACGAGCAGCTGTCCTCCTTTTATGATATTCGAACGGTAATTTGTTCCAAGGACAAACCCGGTTGACTAAACTCAAGTCCCGCAAAGACCGTGACTTAAAGTAACCCATGGGGCTTACTTCGCTCTCCCCCTGTTTCGGCGGGTATCACTCACCCACCGAAACACCTGTCAGAGACTTTGGAAAGAATCACATCTCTCTTGGTGACACGAGAGGCGTAAGCTACGACGGGCGGCACGCGCGCACTCGCAAAGAAAGCAGAGAAAGACTGAGCGGTGCCCTGCATAAATTCGCGATGCTTGTGGAACGCTGGCTTGGGCAAGCTCTTGGTTAGAGCATCCGCGACGTTCTGCGTGCCAGCACATTTGATAAGCTTCACACTGCCATCTCGTACCATGTCACGCAAGAAATGGACACGCACATCTACGTGGCGTGATCGTTCGCGATTAGTGGGATTCTCGCTCATGAGAATACAGGAGGCATTGTCCTCCCAGAGCTCCGTCGGCTTCTGCTGTGGGCACGCGAATCCCTTCAGGAGAGCGCGCAGATACAGAATTTCCTTTCCCGCTTGACTGGCGGCGACGAATTCAGCTTCACTGCTGCTCAAGGTCACGCCGCCTTGTCGCGCCGCCTTCCAAGAGATAGGGCCGCCGTTGAGAATCAAGAGGTAGCCGGTGATGGATCTGCGTGTGTCGACGTCCGATGCGAAATCACTGTCGACCCATCCTGATAGAGTGTTGCGTTTCTCCGCCCCTGGATCGTGGAAGGAAATACCCTGAGTCACGGTCCCGCGCACGTACGCAAGCACTCGGTAAGCTGCCGCGAGATGCGTGTCGCCGGGGTGTTGAAGGAACTTGCTGAGCTGAGAGAAGCTGAAGGCCAAGTCCGGACGCGTCATGTTGACAAGATAAGAGATGCAACCCACGATGCTGCGGTATTTTCGGTGCACATGTGGGTCTACCACTGCCGGGCAGTCCAGCTTCGAAAGGCGCACATTAGGGTCGAGAGGTGTTGCCACAGGGTGGCTGTCCCACATACTGAAAGCGCGCAGCACGCGCTCGGCGTATCCTGCTTGCACAAAGCGCCCCGTGCGAGCTTTTCTGTCTCGAATTAATTCGCACCCGAGGTATTCTGTCACCTCTCCTTCATCTGTGCCGGCGAACCTACTTAGCAAATCCCCTTTGAATTGAGACATGACTGAGAGTGATTTGCAGCTCAACAAGCAGTCGTCAACATGTGCCGACACGTAGATGTCCTCAGAGTACTTTCCGCCGGCAGGCCGTACCCACACTGATTCTTCAAACCCGATAGTATCGAATCCCTCGGACTTGAAGTACGCGTCCATGGTCTTGTGTAATGCTCTCGGCGATGATGGGCTACCGTACAGCGGCTTGAGGACCTCGTACACAACGTCCTTGTTGCCCGCTTCCGGGCTGCCAAGAGGCGGATTGATGAAGTAGCGACCGTTCACGCCCTCATCAAGCTTGTCAGCCTGCAAGAAAGACTGCTCAATGTCCACCTTGTGGAGCTCCATGTCGTTGGCAATCGCAATTGACATCATGAGTCGGGCGACCGGCAAGCCCGGTGTGGGTGAAAAGTTGTCAACGAAATCCACGCCCTTCTCCATCTCGAAGCCGCGCACAATCATGCGCGCCTTGAACCTGTATGCCTCGCCTGTCTTAGCCGACCGCTTGATCTTGTACACGTACCTGCTTGTGAACACGCGGTCGTTGTGCAGTAGGTCGGATCGGAGCCATCGTTTGAAAACTCCTTTCTGCCAGAGCCCAGCCCACTCGTCTGCTTCTGCCTTGAGCCAGAATGGCTTGAATCGAGGATTGCGCATTGCCACTCCGCGATGAACGGGGTCCCCTTCCAGGAGATCTACTTCCGCCCAAATGCTGTCGTCATCTTGGGCAAATGTAGGTGTCACCTGCTTGTAAATCTGCTTGACAATGTCATTCTCCGCCTTGGTTCTAGCCTGCAATTCTTGGTAGGCCTTTTCAACACGTTGTGCGCTGCGCCTCTGCATGAGGCGCTCCTCTACCTGCTTCCGTAACATGATCTTCGTGACGCCTGCCTGCGACAAGAAGGAAAGTGTGACAAGGCCGGTGTCCCACACGCTTGCCATAGCTGCCAAGGCCCGTTCCACGCGAACCTTGTCGATGCCAATGTCCGCGAGCGTGACGGGGTTGTGGTAGATCCTGTTGAACAGGTCGCGCAAGTTGCCCTTGTGATTGGTGGTTGGGCTTGTTCCTCGCACCACGGGCATCTGAATCGGCTTAGGATCCCTCAGCCCCTTGGGAGAGAGAATCTCGCAGTCAACATACCAGAACTTCTTGTAGCTATAGGCATGAGATGCCATTACTTGTAAGTCTGTCTCGTCTCCTCTGACATCTCTCGGCAGAGTGAAAACAAACTTGTGATGCACCAGTGCTTGAGCAAGGATACCAGGCTTGAGATACTGCAATTGCGCTTCTGGAGGAACGTCCCTGCCATGCCTAAGCTGCTTGTGCTCTTTCAGAGACATGTACGTTGGAGGTGCCTCTGTAGATTCTTCATTCTGCACCTGTGCCTGCTCCCCCGAATCTGCAGGGAGGCGCTCATGCACATGTTCATAGGGCTCCACAACGTCTGGCATCGGACTATGCTCCCCCGACTCCTGCACCGATGCTTGCTCCCCCGAATCATTGTTAGCGGCACGTGTGCGTGGGCGAGTATTGTCATCTGCAACAGATGCTTTGGAGTTGTCTGCGGCGTGCATGCGCACAATGTCGTCGCCAGTGAGCGGGATGGCATGATGCACATCCGCTGGCTGGAGAAATGGGAGGATGTGATCGAAGTGCTTAGGATCGCTGAGGCGCATGACCTTGCGATGCTTAAAGCTCCAGAGCCAAAACGTGGGAGTAGTGAGGTCATTGCCGAGGAAGACGCCTTCTTCGGCCCGGTCGTCGTGTGTCGTGTCTGCAACGTGAGGGTGCTCGCGTGGCAGGTGACCGGTTACGTATGAACCGAAGACATGTCGATCACGTTTGAGGTCATGACAGAGTGCATGCGGACCCAAGTCGTCTAATTTCTCCCAGGCCGTATGGCCGGCTTTGTCGGGCCAGTGGGCATAGGTGCGGCACCAGTGCAGCAATGCATCAGTCCAAAAACGTCTGGGCATATTTGCGCGACGAAGGAGAGCACGTACCTTTTCTTTGCAAATGCGAATAGCGCCCTCTGCGCGGGCATTGAACGTATGTGTGTATGCCGGTACCTCTTCGATGGTAATATCCTTCAGTTTGCAGTATGCCACGAATGTAGCGCTCCTCCCAAACTCGCCTGCGCCATCGACGCGGATGCTGGATATGTGAAGGCCCGTCATTGTGAGGAATTCATGAATCAAGTCTTCAGACTCAGAGCGACTAGTGCTTGGTTGTGCCCAAGTGAAATCAATGCCGTCGACCACGAGAATGAGGTAGTAGCGCTCCTTACTGCGGCCAAGCGTGATGCTGTTGGCGAAGTCAATATGCATACGATGAGCGAGCTGAGGTGGGCGTTGTTTCTCCTCGTCGTCTGATCCAGACTTGGTGTTCGTCACATTGCGACCTTTCGCGTTAGTGATTGCGTGCGTAAAGCATTCAGATGCATCAAGTGCAGAATCGTTAACGACGATGTCAGTGCAGCACTCGCATGACGTGCACGTGTACGTGTGCACTTCTGAAATGGTCTCATTGCTCTTTTTCTGATATCCCTTGTCCTTGACACGCTTGCTCTGTCGGTACTGGCGGGCACCTGCGGTAACAGCGCAGGTCTCACATTTGAAATGATCGAGGAGCGCCAGGAAATTAGGAGGGAACCCACGACCCTGTCTCGCATGAAAGATTTGGCGATGCTTGTTCTTGGATGGGTGTCCGTCGCGGTCGTGACAGAGCCGCACCTGATCTGCAATGGAAAGCTCAAGGGGTGACACATCGCAAGTGCTTGTTGCTTGGCTCACGTTCGCCTGAATGACGGTGTCATCTGATGCGGCCACAGCAGCAGGTCCATAGTGAAGGGCAAGTATTGTGTCGGCAATGTCCCCATGATACGCATTGAGGGTGGCGGCTGCGGTAGCGAAGCTCACTTGAGTCTGTTGCACCACAATGTCAACTATGTCGCCTGGGAAACACATGTCGTGTGCTTCGCGAACTGTCGTGGGCAAGGCATGATTAGAGGGCTCCAACGCCTCAAAGGCGTTCGCATGCACAGGAAAACCTGACTCAACCGAGAGTTGGCCATTCATGCGGCCTTGTCGCACAGGTTTGCTCCACATTGGAAGGCGCCACATGTTATCCTTGAAGAGCAGAGCAATCTGTTTACCGTCTGGGGTGGAGAGAACGCCGCCATCTGTGGCGTCATTCTTGGTGCCAACACGAAACTTCACGTCGTATCCCGCTTTCATAAGCACGGCCAGGGACAGAATGCTGTTGGTGGCTCTCTTGGCGATGATGTTTTGCCCTTGAATTCGTATAAGGTAGCGCTTGCCATCTTTCGTCACAACGGGGAACATTGCGTCGGCGATTTCGGCCTCACTCGAATCTCCAGTGATACCAGTGAGCTTAACTCGGGTCCCAGAGCCTAGAGCTCCTTGAAGGATGTTGAGCATGCCGGCGCTATCCAGAACAGCTCCAGGGGTGTTGGGCACAAACTCCTGATCGAGGGCCGCTTGAAGTGCGACGTGAGCTGTTGACGGTGGGTTGAAGCGCGAGCCGTGAAGTGAGACGCGAGACCAGGAATACTCGGATTCATCAGCGGCCGCGGCCGCCGAAGCTTTATTACAAGCAGCAGCGTATGCGCGAGCCTCTTTGCCAGAGGGCTTGCGCTTTGCAATCTCAGTTCTCTTCTTGTCCCGTTTGGCGATCAGAGTATCCACTTTCTCCTTGGCCGCGTCCAACCCATCGAAGCAATCTTCGTCCGTGTGTCCTCGCTTGCCGCATTTGGAGCACGAAGGAATGGCTTTCTTCTGTACGGGCACGCCGTTGCGGCCACGCTTGGAGCCAGGCACGTCTCCTCGTAATTGGGCTTGAAGAGCTTGGACTTGCGCCTCCAAGGCGGCGAGCTTCTTGGCACCTTCTTGATCCTCGGCGTTGTCGACGTCTGCCTTGAACGCCACCTTGTCCTTGGTGCACGTCCCTACTTCATCGTTGCGATGCAGGTGCTGCTCAGCCCTCTTGATCGCGACATCTGTGTCTTCCAGGGTGAGCATGTGATCGTCGTCTTGAAGGTTCGTCAGGTACTCCTCGGCCTTCTTCCACGCCTCCTTGTCCTTACCCTGTTTGCTCAGCCTGCGGATCATTGTCTGCCGAAGGCTGGAGCGGAGGAAGGGCATGAGCGACTTGAGGGTGGTGAAGTTTTTCATAAGAGTTTCGCACATCTTTTCGAACTCTTGATCGATTTCATACAGCGTCTTGCGATGCTGCCCCGTCACTGAACTCAGGAGCTCGCCGAGCTCGTCCATGAAGGCGCCGTTGATCATCTCCGTCATGCCCTCGAATCTGTACGTCAGCTTGGCCCACATCTGCATGGCGGGCATCAACCACGGCTTCGTGCTCCATGAATCTTCGTTCTCCATCACGTCGCCTGCGAGGATCTTAGCAACCTCTTGCGTCTTGAGGATGGTCCTGAGCTTGGTGGTGGCGATCGTTTCCGCCCCCCCGGGGAACACAGCGTCGTGCATCGCGCGCGTGAGCGATCGGTTGACTCGACGCAGGTATTTGGCATCGAGTACTCCGTGGGCATCGCTAAGCTCTGTTTCGGACATGCCGCACTTCTCATGGTCCGCCCAGTTGGCTCCGAGTTGGTCCTTGCGATTCGTACGCACGGCCAAGGACACGCTCGTGGTCACGGACGTCTTCTTGAAGTCCGCTGCGACAATCTTAGCATCATACGCGGTGATGTCCAAGGAGATCGTGCCTTTGTCGTCGCCCTTGGTCTTCCTTGCTGATGCGGCGCTTGCCGCCTGGAAGATTGTACAGATGCCCTGTCCGCCTTCGAGCATGTAGCCGAAGCCCTCGCCGTCCGCCCACTTGAGCATGGCCTCCTTGAACAGGGGCCACATTTTGACGGTTCCGTCGAATTTCGGTCTGGCGTCCGTTTTCGCCAGGGTCCCC
>JACLAC010012605.1_pt1 | contig 15487 bp, 14 predicted proteins | sample 8027881 | NCBI WGS metagenome assembly JACLAC01 (sample SAMN15725517, study PRJNA655200) | protist metagenome | isolation source: fluorescence activated cell sorting (FACS) single amplified genomes of... | place: Spain: Blaines Bay Microbial Observatory, Mediterranean Sea | collected 2016-01-19
AACACGATTGTCGTGTCTCGTTGTTGCTGTCGAGATTTTCGACTCGTCTCGTCTCTCACCACAACAGTGTGCTGTTCAACCTCCTCTTCCTCCTCCTCTTCTTCTTCTTCCTCCTCCTCCTCAACTTCAATATCCATATCCACATCGACTGAATGTCCCTCGTTTTCGCTGCTCAAATCCATCTCCACGTCGCTCGACACGCTCACGTTACACATCTCCAACGTTTCGGTAGAAGCACTGTACTGATTTGTCATTTCTTTCTTCTCCTCAGTCTTTCGATACTTTGAGGGTTTCCAATTGACAATGTAGGAAATATCCGGAAGATTCTTCTTCTTCGGTTTCGGTTCCTCTCGCTTCTTCGTCTCCGGTTCCTCTCGCTTCTTCGTCTCTTCCGGAAGTTTCGTTTTCTTTGCCGAGGCAAACACTTTTTGCTTCGAACATGTCTTGACTCTTGTTTGTTTCTCTGATACCTTTATCGGTGTCTCCTCTTCTGATGATGTTTGATGAATGACTCTCTTTGCTCTTCCCAGACCTCCCAGACCGAAACTCTTTATGCTTTTTTTCGTCGAAGATACCTCTCTCTTCTTTTTCTTCATCACCGTCGCGGAACTTCTTGTCGTACTACGTTTTTTCGTGGATGATTCTTCCTTAAACGTAACTCTTGATCTGTGTGTGTTTTTCTTCATCGAAGAAAGACTGATCATACCTTTTGGTCGAGGCATGCCGTTTTGTTGATCTCAAGATTTTTTTGAAATTTCAAAATTTTCTAACGTTCTTCTCCATCTCAAAAAACAGTCGATTTTTGATTTCTAAGTTAGATTTTTGCCACACACTCGATGTTTTTTAAAATTTCTCTACCGGAGTCAATCAATACAGAACAGACACATTTTCGAAATGGAGAACAAAGATCCGAAAAGAAGAAAAATCGATGAAACGATGAGACGACTCCTGACAGGTGCATACATTCCGACGCTACAACTGGGAACGTATCGTATGAAGACACCGACCGGACCTTGCAAGACCGCTCTGTCGCTCGGTACGTACGGAGGAATCGACACGGCGTCCATTTACAACAACGAAGCTGGATGTGGACAGGCTGTAAAATCCATCGTAAACAGCAAGACACGTAAGCGCGAGGATATATTTGTGCAAACAAAATTGTGGAGATCTCATCAAGGATTGACCAAGAGTTCCAAATCGAAAATGCAAGCGGCGTTGCGTTCGAGCTTGAAGAAATTGGATTTGGAGTACATCGATCTGTTTCTTATGCACTGGCCTGGTCCTGGTCGTCATCTCAGCAAACCGCCCGTGAGAAAGTGTCAGGATAAAAAGTTTGGCTGGGCAAGTGCTGATCGAGATGAGATTCCCGGAAACGACGAGGTTCGAGTACCCACCGAGTGGACTCCGTCCATGCGTCTTCAGACGTACAAAGAGATGGCGTTAAGCTCGGGTCCGGACAAGACTGTTCGCGCAGTCGGTGTGTGCAATTTCTCTGCACGTCAACTCGAGGAGCTCATACGTTTCTGTGAGAAAGAAAATATCGTGAAGCCCGCTGTGGTACAGAACGAGTGTCATCCCATGTTACCCGCTGTGAGAGTACGTGAGATATGTTCCAAGCATGGTATTGTATTTCAAGCATACGCATCTCTTGGAAGCGGTGGAGACACGCTCATGAATCACGAAGTTGTGAAATCTATCGCAAAGTCACATGAACGTACTTGTGCTCAAATTCTTCTTCGATGGGCTGTTCAGCACGGCATGGTCGTCGTACCCAAGACGACAAACAAGGCAAGAATGGTCGAGAACTCACGTATTTTTGATTTCACTCTTACGAGTAAGGACATGTCCAAGTTGGATTCACTCTCGAACAAGCAAAGTGAATCGCAGACGACCAAATTTTGTTGGCTTCGAGAGCACGATCCCGATCATTACTGAAAAAAGGGGGATAGAAGATGATGGTTTTGTGTTTTGTGTGTGTGGTTGTATTTTTTGGTTGAGTATATATGCATTTCATAAGTAAATTCTTGCTCGTCTCCTCATCCTCTCTCTATTATTGCCTCGTCGTGCTCTCTGTCTGTGTTGTTGAGAACTCTGAACATCTAGGAACTGATGGAGCCCGATCATCACGTGAAAATTCAAGAAGATCTTTTTTCAATCTTTTTCCTCATTCCTCAACACACGAACACACACACGAACACACACAAAGATGGGTTCGTCAAACAGCAGGAAAAATCTGTTCACGACTGTGAACTTTGGTGAATTTTCGTTAAAAGGAAGAAGACCAACGATGGAGGACGCTCACGTGATGGAGAAGGATCTGTTCGGAGTTCGAGAACGTTACTTCTTAGCGGTATTCGACGGACACGGAGGTGACGCGGTCTCGAAATTCTCGGGTACGAATATGATCAAACAATTAAAGAAAATGAGACCAATGCGATCGAATGGAGTGTCAGAGGAAAAATTAGCAAAGTGTATGAAAAAAGCTCATATTCAAGTGGATAAAGCGCTCAGAAACGAGAAACCGAAAGGTTACTGCGTAGCCGACTTTTGTGGTTGCACAGCCGTGTCTTGTATCATAACACGATCACACTATATTGTTGCAAATCTTGGAGATTCAAGAGCAATTTTAATTCGATCGGGAAAACCAATTCCGATGTCGGTAGATCACAAACCTTTCGACGACAAGGAGAAAGCCAGGATAGAACGCGCGGGAGGCAAAGTATTCTGGGGACGAGTAAACGGAAAACTTGCCGTATCGAGAGCTATTGGTGATTTTGTACACAAAGGAGAAGAGAATGTGAAACCTGAAAATCAAATGGTAACCATATTGCCGGACGTGAAAACATTTGATAGAAAGAAGGAAGATTCGTTCGTCGTTTTGGCTTGCGACGGAGTTTGGGATGTATTAAGTAACGAAGACGTTTGCAATCTGCTGATGACAGCGTACTCAAAAGGTGAGAAAGATTGTAATACGCTCGCAAAACTCATCGTTGAGACGAGCTACAGTAAGGGAAGCACAGATAACATAACAGCAGTGGTAGCTAGTATCGAGACCCCACCAGATAATGAAGGTGAGGAGGACAAGAAAACCTAAAGACCGGTGTGGTGCTCTTATATTTTATATTCTACAAAAAAAAATCAAGCTAAAACAAACAAAGTTTATATTTAAACTGCAACCTTCTTTATTACATCCGAATCTTTCTTCTCCTTGCAAATGTATAACATCCACCAAAAGAATTCTATTGGTACAACGGCACCATACACTAGAACGAGCCACTTGCAACCATACGTCAAGTAAGGTGCAGAACTTGCACAATCTGAATCACTCGTGTACCACATTAGTCCCAAGCATATCCAAATCAATTGAAGTAAGAATAGCGTTCCCAAAACACTGGGAGATTGAGAAGTGGTACTTCCGCTCGATACGAATTTCGAAATCGGAATCGCGAATTGAAGTAAAGCTACTAATGCGAGTTGAACCGTCAAAAATGTGTAGAGAGGAAAGTCACAATCTTCATCTGTTTTTTTGTTTGTATGTGTGTGTTATGAAACGTGTGTCAATCGGAGAAGATGTTGAAAATGGATTTCTTACCCGCGACGTAACCTCTGAAAAGACATTCCAATCCGAATCCGAACATAAAAAAGTTCGCAATGAATACAGCTGCATCAGCCCATGTATGTCCGTAACTATTGTGAAATGTTCGAAATGTATGAATTGTTCAGAGAATGTTCATCTTGTATGTATGTGAGAGAGAGAGGGAGAGAGAATCCTTACAGTTGTGTCGCCATTTTAATTTTTTTAGGTTTTCCACGTTTTTTCGAAACTGTTTCTTGAAGCGTCTTGACAACAAAGAGGTTGCCACAATTGAAGATATATATACATAAATAAAGAGATATTTGGGAAAAAAATGGATAAAGAAATTGAGAAGGAACTATGGAAAGGAAAGATTGCTGTAGTGATCAAATTACATAAAGACGACGTGACGTCGTTGGAAGAATCGCCGCCGTTACTCGTAAGTGGTATAACTCTCTCTCAGTATCATTCTCTCTACATGTGAACATACACATATATGTGCAAAAAACAGATATCAGTACCACGTAATGGATTCTTTACTGGAATGATACAAAATGTGTGCTCTCATTTTGATAAGGAAGACGAGAAAGATAAGATTTGGTTCTCGGGGCAAGACGATAAACCTATTCAATGGCATCTTCCGATCGGATTTCTGTACGATATCGCATGCTCCACATCAAGTGCTGATGAGTTGTTACCTTGGACAATCACTGTTCGATACTCAAAATTTCCACACAACACAATACTCGAACTCGCAAACGGTAAAGCTGCAGAGGAAAATTTCTTTCATTCACTTAAGCAAGCCATGTACATTCAGCATGGATCCGCAAAATCTGTAATGAGCATAACGAGAGCCGAGCAGTCAGAATTATGGGATGCGGTAATGAAGTGTACGTTGTGTATCTGTCTGTGTCTTTGTGTGTTCAAACCAACCTAAAATCATTCATTATCAGGTAATTACTTTGAATTCAAAGATTCGTGTGAAAAGTTTCAAACAGATCAGAAAATTCGGCACGTTGCGATGAGATGTTTTACAGGTGAATTGCCTTTATCTCAAAAATCAATCACATTCGAGACTGAGAGCGATGGTGCTCTCTCACTCCAATCCGCTCTCTTGCAATTTCCCAGAGCGAGCGAGGCAAAACGCATCGTCATTCAGGGCATTGGCGCATCAAAATTGAGTCATCTCTCACTTGAATCGGTTTACAAGACATTTCGGCATCCGGATAATTTTTTGTATGTCGTTTTTGATTTTTAAGGGGGTGTGGTGTATGTATATATTATTATTTTTCATAATCTGTTTTATTATCTATAGATTGACCAGCTCAGCTCACGTGCGAGGAAGGGAGGAAGGAAACAGTGTACTTTTATTTTCAGTTCGACTAATATCTCAAGGAGAAACGAAAAAAAGTATGATGCAGACAATCCTCATTCTCACAACACTCATCTTCACCGCACTTGCTGGTGATCTCTATCCTTCTGATGTTTTGGGTACACAAGTTAGTGTCGGTACGGCGGGATTGAACTACTTGGCGATGACGGCTACGCCGCTTCTGATTCAAGCGATCGAGGAGGCGCAGATCGGAAAGGAGGACATCAAGAAAGACGGATTTGAGTTTACACTCTCATCGTTGAAATTGGAGGATGTTGAGATTGATTCGATTGAACTGACACTCTCGGATTCGGGTATCGATATTGTGGTTCAAGGACTCGCGCTGAAATGTTCGGGAGATTACGGTTACGAACTGGAGATCTGGCCTCACGAACCGAAGGGCAGTGGTGATTTCGATGCCACGATCGGTTCAGATTCTCAGATTAAAGCTAGTATTGAGATTGAGCAAGTGACACAAAGAACTGTTCTGGAACTATCGAATTGCAAATCGAAATTCGACGTGAAATCGGTGCATTTCGGCGGAGGTATCACCAGCGATATTCTGAACTTGTTCAAGGGTACGGTGGAGAAGGATCTCCAATCGACGATCGACAGTGTCGTTTGTGATGCAATGAGTGATTTGATAAGCGAGACGAATTCTTCCATGCTTTTGGATTATGCGTTGTGCTCGGTAAGAAACGGGGCTCTGGCGTGCGAATTGGATTTGAACTACGGGATGGGTACGTAGAGTTCGAGCGTGGGAATCAATAATCGATCGCTCACTCAACAAATCACTGGAAAAACAGGTACAGGTCCATTCTCGAGTGAACACTTTCTGCCCTTGGAAGCACCGGGAGGTATTGCAAGCGTCAATATTGATCAGGAACTGAGTAGCAATTATCACGTAGAACTTATCGCTGAACTGTTTCCAGTAGACTACTTGATTTTGTACAAACTTTACAAGTTAAAGCTTGTGGATATTTATCTCACGCAGTCTATGTTGGATGCCAAAAACATCACGATCATCGAGCTAAATACCAACACGTTCAAAAAGATCGCACCTGTGATGTATGAAAGATGGCCAGACACGGAAGTTCAAATCGAGCTCAACGCCACGGATGCACCTTCTCTGTCTCAATCCTCCGGAAGCTTGGTTCTGACGTTTGATGCGACGTGGTCCTTTCAAGTATGTTTGAATGTTTCCCTTTGAAGTGTAAAATCTCAACCCCAATCATACCATCAGGTACGCGACCCGGAGATTGGATTACAGACTGCATTTACTCTCGCTGCAATAGATATACTCACGGTCACACCAAAAATAGAACAAGATGCAACTCTGATGCTCGATGTGGACGCTTTGGACTGTACAGATGTCGCTTTGGCATCCAGTGAGGTCGGAAATGTCAACGTATCGAGTGTGAAAGAGTATTTCGAATTCGCATGTGACAGTGTTGCTCTTCCGGAATTGAAAAAGTTGGTCAAGACGCTAAACATTTCATTGAATTCTCTTTCCTCGGAGATTCAATTTGTGAATCCCTCGATTTCTGTGAAATCCGTACCTGTGCATAGTACGTCCAACGATGACGATTTCACGGACGCCATCGTTTTCGTCTCCAACGTGTCATACACAAAAACATCGTCGAGACACAACGAAACGAAACGAATCACAAATCAAACGAGCGAACGTCGTCTTGCACCTCCCATGAAACCCCATCCGAAATACATACCTCGCGTAACACCGTACGGTGCATCTCTGTCTTCCAACACGATTGATATTACCGAGGAGCCGTATGTGATCTTATCTCTCTCTCTCCGAACATATTGTTTTGCACGAACACAACAACACACAATCTCAGGTACAATGCTGTGCCGTTCAACTTCGCTGCACGCGCGAACAATACGATGGCAATCAACAGAGCCTTTATCGACGCCGCTGAGGGTGATACGATCTTGATTCCCGCTGGAAATACCTTCTACTTCAATGGAGGTATCGAAATTTTGGAGAAGACGAACATCGGACTCCAAATCGAGGGAGCTATGAGAGCTGTACCCGACTTTGATGCATGGCCCTTAAGAAACGACAGAAACTATGCACATTTCATCTACTTTGAGAACTGTACAGGAGTTACGATCACAAGTAGTACGGAGCACGGTCAGACAATCGGAAATGACAAGCGATCCTTACGTCGCACCTCTGACGAAGCTCGTGCCTTGGTCGACGGACAGGGTAAACGATGGTGGAACGAGTACACGATTGGTCCGTCCGGTCCGAGTCGACCTAAATTGATTGTTTTATCTGCATGTGAGAATATTCTTGTGGAAAATATCTTCATGTTGAATTCGCCAAGTTTCAATTTACTCCTGGACGATGTACTTCACGCGGAGGTTCGTCGTATTACTGTGTTTACCGATAAATCAGTCTCGAACGAGTTGGAACCTTCCGTTGCACCTAGAGGAGCTGAGGCTCTGTATCGTGCATCTCACCTTCAACTCGAGGATCTGAACACGGACGGATTCGATCCGAAAGGTAGAGATGTGTGGTTTCACGACAGTCACATCAACAACGACGACGACTCGATTGCCGTGAAACCGTGCGATCAGGGATGTGCGTTCAGCGATTGCAGTGAGGACATGTTGTTTGAGAATTTGGTCCTCATCGGTTTCGGGGCGTCCATCGGTTCGGTTCCTCCTCATCCGGATCATAACTGCGTACGTAACATTACCTTTCGAAACATCTCGATGCCGGGAACTGGAAAGGGAGTGTACATAAAATCAAATCCTGGCTGTGACAAGAACATCACAGAGTCTGGTGAGATTTCAAACATAGTTTATGAGGACATCAATATTTCGAATCCATTTTGGTGGCCCATATGGATAGGTCCTCAACAGCAGAACGAGCCCGATTGGACTCCAGATCAGCGTAAGAAGAGTTGCTCCTTGTTCTATCCTTTTGTTGAGAACTGTCCTGTTCCTGGCTGTGTGACATTTGAGAACATCACACTTCGACGAATCAACATTTCAGATTCTGTTCTGTCCCCGGGTGTAATTCTGGGGAATTCCACGAATCCCATGAAAAACATTGTACTCGACTCTGTACATGTTACTCGTCCTGGAACCCTGCCCTTCTACGGTGGATATCAATGCGAGTCCACATCTCTCTCTGTTTTAGGTTCGACCAATGTAGTCCCCGATTGCGATGATGATGAGATGTAGTTGTTTATGTTTTTTTATGTTGAGTACTATTGTTTACTGTTTTATTCATAATCTTAATTCAAATAAATAAATAACATATCATTGCTCCTACGGAAATAATAAAGATGTATCAAACAGCAACAACACACCTCACTTCCCTCAATTCTAAATCATAATCGTGCCACGAAAAATCATCAGTATCATCACTGCTAGAACCTCCTTGAAAGTAAGCTCTTAGTACCACGTCAACTTGTTCTCCATTCTTGTACATGTTTACGAGTCCGTGTACTGCATTTAAGATCACACTAGATGCATGCTCTTTCCTCTTGGTAACATCTTCGATCGTTTGAGATCCCAAAAGATGAGACGCCCAATGAGAGGGTACGTAAACCCAAACACTAACATCGTGATCCGTAAGAGCAATCTTGAAGGGCTCAAATTCTCTACCATCACGTGTGAGAAGCATGGTCAAGTTCTCGAAATTCAATTCCGTCTCGTCATGACGAGCCAAGGAAGGAAAGTACACATTGGAAACGCTTGCTCTGATCTTTCCGGTCAAAGGACGTGAGGATCTAATGTTCAACCGTTCGAGCCATTTCTTGAGTGATTGTGGTTTTTCGTTACTTTGATTGTCTTCCACTTCAATTCGCGTATCTTTTGTTTGATCGAGAATTGCACAGACACCGTATGTTTTAGGTTCAATTGTGTTGTTGAGACACAGATTCGTTACTGTACATCTCGTCTCACTCCTCATCATACCGTTCAGTTTCGTCTTGAGACTTTTCGAGTATTTGAAATATCGTATCACAACTTCCACATCACGAACGTATCCTCCTCTCGCAGTAACCACAAGTAAATCTTTGTCGTGCTTTAAGGACAAAATCACAACGTCAACAGAGATAAAATTACTTAACCTGTCATTCTTGGGTGCATTACTATCGGTCGTATTCATGATCTTTCGAATCGAACTTTCTGTGAATTGAGATTCACGCAAGAGTTGGGGATATCGTTTTGAAACACCATCAAGCACGCGCTTGGCGCGACACTTTATGTTCTCGTCTGCATCCGAGCACCATGTTTTGCTGTGAAACTTGAACAGGACTTGAAAATAACCCTCTCGCGCCAATGAAGCCTGCATTCTTCCATTATAAGTGTTCGATTTGATCCAAACTCCACGAAAGAACACTACATCGCCCGCCAAGAGTCCATGAGAACCGGCCTTTGTTCCCCACAGCGACAAAACAAGCGAGCCCGTTTCATCCGATATCTCAATCGACGCGACTCGAGTCTCTCGTTTCTTCACGTATCTCGAAGGCATCACCTTGACAACGACTCCAACAAAATGTTCCACCGAGTTCGTCTTGAACTTGGAAATCGGCATCCCTTGTCTTTCACGTTCCAGATGACACGATTCAAGAATTCCTCCTAGTGACTAGTCTTCACGAAAGCAGTGGCAAAGATGAAAAACGATGAAACGTTCGAATTTGGAAATTTTTGGATTTTGAGAAAATTTCAAAAAACCGAAAAGATAAGATGGAAGAACCCCATCCGTTCAAAAGATCGAATATCGATCATTTTCCACGTTTTTCACGTATTTTCGATGATGCGGGAGCAGATGAAGAGGAAGATGAAATGGAGATGAGTATCGATCTTGTGGCAACATTGAGAGGTGATCAACTCGATCCTACGACCACGACGAAACCGGACGAGCAAGATTGGGACGTTCAAGAGGAAGCTCAATGCAGTGAGTTCTTTCGTGACGAGAAACGTATGGAGTTGTTGAAGACACCGTTGAATAGAAGAAAGAGTAAAGAGGATGAGATGATGCATTTGCTTCGTAATTTGAGTAGAAGAGTCTCGGCGATCGAGAAACATCTGAGAATCCAAGAACCCGACGAGAAAACACCAAACAGTCCGAAAATACAAAAGAGTCCAGTCATGAGAAGGCGAAAGTACACTCCATCTGCATCATCTCGTAAACAGCAACAGTTCGGACTCTCACCCATTCCTTCCATGCTTGGAAGTCCTGCTCGAAGACGAGGTCAAACGAACATCGCGAAAACGCCGGTTGCACCTTGGTTGACGCCGAAAAATCCAACCACACCGTGGTCGACACCGTACAACAAGAAGGGTAGCAACACTACAACAACTAGATTAGATTTTGAAGACGAAGAAGAGGATGAAGAGATGTCGATGTTGGATATGATGGATTTGAAAGTATCAGCTCCAAAATCGTCACAACACAGTCCAATTAAGCGTGATGCTCGGTATTGGAGAGAAAGGCTGGGATCTTCTTTACCACCACCCGACACTGCATCAGTACTAAGGCGAAGTCAATCCTTTCGTCGTTCGTGGGGTTAAGATTTGTTATCATTATTATTATTATTAATATTATCGTGTTATGCGATCCCAATAAACATCAACGTTATGCTAATTCAACACGACGGCGTTTCTCGTAACGAAGATTTTCGTATATCGGTCTTCTGGATACCACATTTGAAAGTAACTTTCGTAACGTTCCGATACGTGTACGAAGAGAAACGATCGCCTCACTTGAATCGTCCAAAGATTCTTCTTTCATTTCCCTCAACGCGAGTGACCACTTTCTTTTCTCCATTGCGTTGTCAGCCTGGTTGTTTAAAAAAAAAGGGTGAGTTCATACGTGCACACAAAATCACAACAACAAAAAACGTACCGAAAACACATGACTTCCAGATCCCGCTGAAATCATAAATGAAAACGGACGACTCTCTCCCTCTTTTGTCTCATCTACGTTTAAATCACGAATTTGTACATTTCGAAGATCGATCTTACCACGACCATTCTCACCCATGTGTGGTGAGAATTCCAAAACGAAATGTGACTCGGTTTCGGGTCTCCATCCAACACAAAGACGAGGATACCACGCCTTTTTCTCCTCGTTCCATTTATTTAAGGTTCCGTAAACGACAGAACATGCAGCACATGCACGCCAAATCAACTCTCCAAGAAGTGCTTCGGGAATCCAAAGCGGTTGATCAGGAAGCTGCTTGTTGTCAGCTCTGCGAGACAAGGACTCAAACGACTCCAGTGTTTCCACAGCGACATCACACGCTTCTCGAATTAAACTCCTGTCAAGATACGATCGAATCAACGACACGGGATCTGACGCGTCTTGACCTCCAAATTTGTAGCCGCTCGACACGGTACCGTCCGCAAAGCGCACGAGCAAAGAGCCGTTTCGAGTATTCACGGCTGCTCTTGCAGAGATGGGAGATTTGAAATGTACCGAGACGGATTTGTCCGAGGATGATAGCCACTCGGGTTCTGTCTCCAGAGCACCAAATCGTTTCATCATTTGCGAAATCGATGCGAGTGTGACACGTCGACGCTCTTGAATCGGAATCTCCACTATAACATGTCTCTCGTTTGAGCCCGAGAAACATCCCTCAAGCCAATGAGGTACGGGAACGACATGAGAGGAGTTGAGAATTGCGCTCACGACCGCTTTACGTACCTGTGTAATACAATATTGATATGAGTTTGTGTGTATGTGTAAAAAAAAAAGATGAAACCGTACGGTAAAAGACGATGATTTGTCCAAAAGTTTTCGCAAAAGATTCCACCTCGATTCACACTTCTCCGGCTCATCACCTTTCGCAGAGAGAGATGTACAATTTTGTGCAAGGACATGAGCTACACGACACAACATTGAATCATCATGACCCGGAAATTTGGATGCCAAATCAAACGCCAACGTGTACATCTCACTGTTCACCGCAAGACTGACACAAGCTTCGGGACTCAACAAGGCAGCCTCCTTCGCATTCGTGACGCGATGTCGAAACAAGGTCTCTCGACAACTTGCTACGGCTAAATCGAAGCGAAGATTCTTCATCACAATCGGAACACATCTCTTCATACTATCCTTTCTCTGTCTCCTCAAAATAGCTTGATCCTCGGGTACGAGTTGAAGAGCACCCATTGACGCCAGAAGTGCTCTCGTTCTGCGTGACAACATCGTGCCGTCACGAACATTCTCGGGATCGTGCAATCCGTTCAGAGAATCTGCAAGATCGAACATGTGTTGTGCTGCCTCTTTGTACCTTCCTCGAGCAATGAGTGTGGCATAAAGTAACTCCGAAGTGGAGGAGTGTACACGATTGCTTCTGACTCGATCACGAAGTACGGCAAGAATTCCTTCAGACGAGGACCAAAGCGAACTCGCGGAGTGATCACTCACGATCCACTTCAAATGTCTTCGATCGACGAGAAGATTCAAGAGTCTGAGCATATCTTCCTGTGTGTTTCTACGTCTCTTCTTGATTGCAAGATAGGCTAAATCGTAGTAGGAAAGATCCTCGAACTGTGTCATCGTGTCATCACTGAGATTGATGTCCACAACCAGTTCCCACACTGTTTCTGCGTCTTCGACGGAAATGGTCTCGTCATCCAGAGCCAGAAAGGCAAATTCCAAAGCATTTCGAGCTCTCTTGAGATTGTTGAACGCATGTGCAATGTCCAGACACAGTCTCACTGAACGCTTGTTCTTACCCTTCTTTCTCATTAACAGTACCTGTGTATGTTTGAGCGATTTTTTTTGCTTGCGATGTCACATGAATGAGTAAAAAAAATACGTACGGCCTGGACGAAATTCGAGGACGCATCCTCGAAATTCTCCTCCACACTTCCGATTCCCGCGGAGGAACCCAGAACTCTCGTTGTCTTCTGTGCGAGAAGAAGAGAGGAATCCGCAATCGCGACACGAAGTCTGGAACACAACAAGGAATCGCTTGAGATGTGTAGATACTGTGTAGCTATGAAATGGACTCGCACTGCACTTCCCACAAGATCAAGAATCGACACTGTGGACTTTTCAAGATTCGAAGTCACACTTTGAACGCTTGAGATTTGACGTGCTCGAGTCGTACGTGCTCCTCCTTGTTCTGTAATCGTCACGGATCGTACAAATTGAGAGATCAAACGTTGACCCACACGAAGTCTTCTCTTCTCCTTCTGCTGTGCAGATACTCTCACAGCGACACTCGTACGATGGGGTAAAGATACGATTCGCATGGATGCAACACGTAACATGATTCGAGACTTCACAAGACGTCTCAAACACATGGAAAAGATCTGATTCTGAGATGATGATACCCAGTCCACACCAGCACGATGCAGATAAGCAAGAAGAACAGCCGTTTTTCGTACGAATCGATACTGTCGTCTGAGATTACAAATCACAGCAGAGCAGAGTCCAGAGATCCACGGGATCTTTACCTCCTCCTCCTCCTCGTTGTCTACATCATCAAGAAGAAGCATCTCCTCGAAAATCTCTTCGGGTCTAGAAATACCATCAAAACAAGCACGAACCTCTACCTCGGAGAATTCTGCCGAGTCTGAACAAAGCACATCAATGTACTCCTCAATCGCACGACGCATCTCCGCTTCGTCCTCATAGATCCAGTCCTTATCCTCGCTGAGTCCCAAGTCTGTTCTCATGAGTTCGTCAGCCGTGAATTCGTCCAATTTCATTATCTTGGTTGCATTCCATATCGAACGATACGGTCCGACATTGTAACTTCGAAACGGCCATACGGTAGACACGAGTCCGGCGCGCATTATGACGGGACCACACAACGAAGATGTTTCACCGTTTGTGATGCAAAGCGATCGCATGCATTCGCTCTGTTGTGCCGTACCTGTGTTCGAGCGTTGGTGTTCGAGTTTTTGTCATACAATCTCGAGCATTGATTTTCGAGCGATTTTCTTGCATGGTATGAGTGAGCGATACGAGTAATATTTTTGTAATTTGAGTGGCACGATAGAAACATGAAAAAGTGAAAATATTTAAAATTCTCGCGCTCGAACACCACGTACACAGATCCACAAGCTCGCGCCAAGACGAGACACGATACAAGTACGCATAATGATGGGCGTTCTCCGAGTTGTCCTGTCCCTGTCTCTCGAGATCTCTTCTCACACGCAGTTCCACAATTCGTCTGCTGCGCTCAAAGAGCTCGCTCCAGCTCAAGTGTGTTCGACCTTGCTGTCTCTGCAAATTCGATTTGTGAGCAAAATCGTCCAGGCCCGACGCTACGGCATCTCTGGTAAAGCGATTCACTTCGGAAAGTCTGCGTATGAAGTAATCACTCAAATCGGAGGAAAGCAGAATCATCTCCTCTACACTAACATTCATGTCTTGCTTTATTCTCTCCTCATCTGCGTCCGCAAGAGACTCCAAGTGACTTCGAGACGCTATTCTTTGTGCACGTTCATACGCCTTCTCGAGAGGATCGGGAAGTCTGCTACCGTCTGCGGGTTCGTTCTCGGTTCCCAGAGATATACAATTCGTTCGTATCAAACTCGAACGTGACGTAATTCGATGACAAAGCATTCGATTCGAGCTCCAAAGAGACCACACTCTTCTTCGAGTTGCATCCAGACAGAAACTCACGAGCTCCTCATCCTCCTCCTCCTCATCCTCCTCGTCGTCTTCGAAAACTAAATCTGTACAGACCAAATCCGAGGTCATGGCATTCGCATTACACGTCAACATTGTCGCGACATTGTCTGCATTGGTCATGACGTGAATTCCGACCAACAGATCTCCTCGCTTCTCTGACTGTACACAAAGTTTCGAACGAAGATCGAACGAGTCGCGAAGTCGAACACGCTTCTGAAGTTTCGCAAGAGGATATTGTGCCACACACTCAGATTTTGACGATGTCCAGCTCCAGACTCTCAACACAAAGTCAGCTCCGAACGACACGATCGAATGTTGCGTACGACTCAATCGAATTCCAGTAATGGCAATCATGGGTGCCGATTCTTCACGTTTGACAAATCCCATAATCCAGTCCAATGCAGTCGCATCTCTGCATTGTGTGAATGTCCATACATTTCTACTGGCGCTGAGTTTACACAGACGAAGAAGACGAGAATCGCTTCCTCCGATTGCGACATATTTCGAACCTATCCATGACGCACACGTCAACTCCTCAGCAGCTTCCTCTGCTTCCTCTGCCTCCACAATGAGTGCACTGCTCAACACACAGCGAACTCTTGCTTGTTTTCTCTCGAATCTTGCGCGATGCACGCTTCCGGCGTACGTGGTTCCGCACACGTAGATCGAATCGTCGTCCTCTTGAAACGCAGCTACACCTCCCGAAAGCAAGGGTGCTGGAAATCTCAAAATTCCTTCATGAAATTGCTCCTCCTTTTTCTCACCTCGAAACACGAACGAGACCTTAACGAGACTCGCATCTCCGACCACGGGCCTCAGCGACACGATACACGATTCGAGAGCGACGACCGAGGCGTTCAAGGACGTGTCTCTCGCATTCAACTCTCTCACTCTTCGTATTGAA
>JACLAC010017398.1_pt1 | contig 15486 bp, 5 predicted proteins | sample 8027881 | NCBI WGS metagenome assembly JACLAC01 (sample SAMN15725517, study PRJNA655200) | protist metagenome | isolation source: fluorescence activated cell sorting (FACS) single amplified genomes of... | place: Spain: Blaines Bay Microbial Observatory, Mediterranean Sea | collected 2016-01-19
TGTTTGCCTCTGTCGCGGAAATGTTTGAAAATACGCAATAAATGAACTGAAAAGTTGTCTCATTGAAATTTTGGTTGCGACTTGCTATCTTGCTCTTTTTGAAGTTCGAAGTTTCGCGTACCCTCAGAAAAATGACAGTCAGCATGTTCGAGTCTCCCAGTAACGAGTGAGATCGCTTCACCGATTCCATACGAGGGACTATCACGCACAACATCTGTTCGATTCGATGTGGTCGGATTCTATAACTTCCAAATTGAATGCTCCAGATAATGTGATGTCCAAAACTACTCGCAATGCCGAGTGTGACAGCATGGCCACGATTAAGGAGACTATTACACGAACATCGTGAACTTCAGATTCCCTTCAAACTTCTACGACCAATGAGTAGGACTTCGATATCTCTAGAGATGAAAAAAGAAACGAGTCATACGGACTTCTGGATCTCAATCAAACGCTTGAAGCATGGAAACAATAGTTCTATACCTACGGAAGACTCAATCGACAAACCCAATTCGGACGGACAACAATCACACTATGCGACTGGAGATAGTATGTCGATCAGTCGACAAAAGATAAAAACTACGATCTATTGTTCTTCTCGTCGCGCTCTGTTTATTGCTCTTCCACGAACACCATGAGTGAAGCGATTCTTCCGCTGTGCGGAGATTCGATTTTGTGACCAGTCCCAAGTTCAAACGCTCCTGAAGATGATGCACTCCTACTGATGACACACACGGTGACGAGTTCCGCGTTGTGGAACAGCCCGTTCGATCAGATAACCAAACGAACAACTCTCGATAGCATGATCTTAAAAGGTGCAGGGGACGCTTCACTTGTTTGATCCTCACCAATGATGATACATACTCAGAACTAGCGAGCAAAAAATTCAAACATTGGTCTTCGACATAATCCGACTCTCAAAGAGAACCGATTTCACGTCACTAAGTGAAGACAGATATCTAAGGGAAATTAAAAAATAACCCCGATTGTACGACTACGGGATCGGTAGGAGAACAGGACGCTCCCAACAGCTGCGATATGAAGATTTGAAAACTACTCCATTCTGAAGTATCTAGTCATAATATGATTTCAAGAATTCCAACTATCTCTTCACATAGTTCTGGTCAACATTCCAATTGAATTGTAGTGACAATCACGACACCAGTAACTGTACTACTAAGTTTAAGACGGCACCTACCCGGTGCGTTTCAGTTAACCAGTTCAAGATTCGCCAATGAGAACACACAGGCGGCCTGTTCTCCTGGTGGTCCGCGAACCTGACTGCCTCCTTCTAAAACGCCCGCGTTCTACTGACTTTCATGAATACCTATTACATTCACACGTCAATAGTTCCTTCACCTAGCTACACCTTGTGCCAGCAGACATTTTCCATGTGATTCACCTTTCCATGTTATCTGTTTCCCCACCATTTGTTGACGTATTTGGAGTAACTACCAACCCTCGCTTCGTCCAAGCCGCTAGAACCGACGATTTACGAACTTCTTTTTTTCCAGCATGATCTGAATTACCAGAGACGTCATCATCAATCTTTGAATGTTGCTGAGCCGAGAAAACCAGCATAATCAGAAGTAGAGGTCTTGTTCCCAGAGGACCAAGGAGTCAGCTCTTAATCGCCATCATCAGTCTGAGGCGGAAACATCATCATCATTCCACCAAAGGAGCCGTCCATTATTGACATAATCAACAGTCTGTTGACTTCAAGTCGTCTTCAGCGGACGAAATGGAATCCAGCCTTGAGAGGACAGATCTCAATCTTGACCGAACCCTTGCTTAATGTTATTGACAGGAGAGCCCGCTGCGGGATCGCCCGATATCATGATATCCAGATTCGCCCCGGGAAGATATCCCCCAGATTCATCATTCTGCCACGACCGGAGGACTGTCTGGTCGAGGTTCCGCCTCCAGCAACTGCAACCGTTCTCCACCTCGCAGCGCTGCTGCAGTGTCGTCATAAATAGTGATGTGGCTGGTGTGCTCGTTAGTCTGCTGCTTGCTGGACTAGGGTTTGTTGACTCAGAGATAAGGACAAAATTCTTTTGATGAGACCACGCAATGACATTCAAAAAAGATGAGGATCACGAACATTCCATGCGTTTTTCTTTCGGATATCATGATATTCCTCTTCCCTTGAAACAAAGCGACTGCTGTGTCTACGAGCAAAGATTAGGACTTCGATATCTGTAGAGATTGAGAAAGAAACGAGCCATAAGGACTGATGCATCTCATTCAAACGATTGATATACCTACGAACGATGCAATCGACACGCCAATCTGAACGGACAGCAATCACACTATGTGACTCGAGATAGTATGTCGGTCAGTCGACAAAAGATAAAAACTACGATCTATTGTTCTGCTCGTCGCGCCCTGTCCATCGCTCCTGAGAAACGAAATAGCTCTTCCACGAACACCGATCACTAACTCGACTCAATATACGCGATTCTCCCACCGTTCGGAGATTAGATCAAACGCTCCTGAAGATATTAATAATTTAGCCACTGCTTAAACACACATGATGGTCCCTTCCGCCTTCTAACACGACCAAAACGTCGATGCACGCGTCTTGCCGGAAGGGCCGGTCACGTTTTTGATCCTCCCGTATAACGTCATGCTGAAACGTGCCTAGGAATCTCGAGCACAAAATCCAAAGTTACTGTCTGGTCTTTGACGTGATCCGACTCTCCGCGAGGGTTGATTTCTTGTCAATAAGTTAACACAGATATCCAGGAGGAATTCTAATAATCCCCGGTTGCACGACTGTCACTACACAATCGGCAGTAGAACAAGGCAGTCCCAGAGAGGTGAAAAAACTACTAGGCTGCGGAACAATAACAGTAACTATCTAATCATAATATGATTTCAAGAATTCCAACTATCTATTTACATAATCATAATGCTGGTCACCATTCCGATTGAATCGTAGTTATAATTGCGACAACGATACTACTAAGTTTAGGACGGATCCCGCTCGCTGCGCTTCACTCAACCCCCGCAAGATACACTCAGGGGAGCACACAGTCTGACTCTGTCAGCTCTCCTGATGATCCTCGGACGGGATTGCCTCTCTATAAAAGTTAACTGTTAAACGCCCACGTTCTATTGGTGACTACAATACTTCTAGACGTTCCTAGCGGACATTTTCCATATGATTAATCTTTCCATATTATTTGTTTCCCCACCATAATGATATCGTTTGCTGACTTAACAATATTACTAGTTACTATTAGTTTAACTACCAACCCTCGCTGCGCCCAAGCCGTGCTGTTGGTGGGACGAATCGGTCGTCATGTACCCTGGGAGTCACGATAATTTCCCAACCCCTCTCAGCAGTTTGCGAGGAACCTGCAGAGGAACTTTTTGGGGCACAAGAATACTTCTCGCAGTAGTCGCTCCATCCTGAGTAGACAGACCGGAGTTGCGCCGGCCATGAATCCGGATGATCCCCCTCTCGTTGTGATCCTGAGGAGAAAGCGGAAGAATAATGTTGAAGCGATGAACTTGAAGCGTCGCCTGCTACTCCAATGGCATTGCTTCCACAAATGGCGGCTGGTACACTTTTTTCTGCGTCCCTTGAAGCGGTTTCTACTTCCTCGCACGACTCTGCGTCGTAGTACTCGACATGTTCGGGGGCGACGACGATCTCCGAGTCCCTCCTGGTATCATTTTCGCTGCAAAACCTGCCGAGACCAGCAGACCTCTGAGTAACTGTAGTCTGAGTCTTAGCAGGCGCACTGAATTTGATGGTCCCAAGACTGTTGTGAGTCTCGTTCGCGGTGTTGTGGGGCTTCAATTTCTCCCCAGCGTCAATACCGTGACCAACAAAATCGTCAACACCAAAATCATCTTCCTCCGTGTCAAGGCGACCATTTCTTCTACTTTCTGCGGTGGTGGTATTATTATTGGATTGATCTAAGCCCAGTTCTGCATGCGACTCAGTTCTTCCAGACATTAGAAAGGAGAAGGCGTCCCAGGATGCGAGAACATGACCCACCCACGAAAATTCTTCTTTTGCACTTGATCCTCCTTCGGAATTTCGCCTCATCCGTGAAGGTTCTCCTTCGACGGTGGAATTTTCTACAAGTGGAATTCTGAGATTTGATTTGCACCTTGGAGCACTCCTTAAGGGTGTGAGAGGGGGGGCGTCTGCATTTACTTCTCCGCTAGAAAAGTAACTGAGACGCTTCAACAAGAAGGTACGACCGGTGGAAGCAAGTAAATTAGGAGCCCCCAATTTACTTGCTTCCACCGGTCGTACCTTCTTCAAATTCAAGCGTGGAATGGATTGTCGACTAAAAGCCAGCTTGTCCGAAGCCACTAGTGGATCTATGCTGTCGATTTGTCTTTCGGGAGGAGACCCCCCAATCGGTACTCTGTGGAGCATCAGCGTGCTTGAATCGCTGTACGGACTGCGGATGTCGGACTCGTACTGCGACAAACTGCTGATTGTCGGTCTAGTAGTACTAGACTTAGTACTACTAACAACACCTGTACGAGTCCTATCAGATTCACTCGTCGCTAGTGCCTGATTTGTGCATGCTTTGTACATTCTTTCGTGAATATCATCGCTGGCTGCAGGAGGAGGGATCGGTGTCTGCATCGTATTATCTCCGCTAATAGTAATCCTATCAGGAAGAAGATGCTCCTCCTTTAGTAAGAAGGGCGGCAATAAAAGGTTGTTGTTGTCCGAATCAGAACAGTCCTCTTCCCCACCAAATTCAACATCTCCCGTCCTCTCCAAAATAGACTCAACTCTTCTCACACCTGACCCAATACTTCCTGCTAAAAGATCAACGTCGGCGTCACTGTCAGGACGTTGATCACGATGATGATCAGATTCAGCAGGAATACTTCTATCAGAATTAGTGGGCCCAGTAACATTGTCACTGTCATGAGAATGGGACTCTTCAGCCGTAGAGAAACTTTCGGCTGCCGTTCCGCCACTAATCATCTGTTGGAATTTTTGGGTAAGCGAAAACTCGGGCTCCTCCAAAAGCCTCTTCAATGCGAAAGCCTCTTCATCCGGAAATGAATCTTCAGCGGGAAATTCTCCAAAGAGACTTTCGGGAGGGTTTTCGTGTGTTCCACCAATTGTCACTTTTTTTTTGTGCTTCTCGAAACCAACCCCACCGACGAATCTCACATCAGCAAGGACCACAGCGAAGGAGAGAGCGTCAAGATCTCCCGAGACGCCGCCTCCTCCCAAGTCCCCGCGAGGGGTCTTACTGTTAATGTTATAGTCATCATCATATTCTCGAATCAGATTCAGACTACCACCACCCTCCGAGGGGACCGGTTCACTGCCAATCTTCTGAATCACTGCACCTGCATCGTCATGCGCTGGAGACTCATCTGCTAGTTCCTCATCATCCTTGAATAGTATTGAGGACAGAAAACCATCGTGATCAGAAGTAGAGCTCTTGATTCCAGACAACCAAACACCGGAATCTTGCTTGGCACCGGAATCTTGGTTGGCATCATCAGTCTGACTCTGAGGAGGAATAAGCGACTGATTCGTCATCATGCCACCAGTGGATCCATCGGTGTATTCAGCGTGGTGTCCACTGTTGGCACTTTGAAGAGCTTGTTGGCGCAAAGTCGTCTTCAACGGACGAATCCAACCTTCGGAGGATAAATCTGAATCTTGACCAAACCCTTGACTAAAAATAATATTATTAACAGAAGATTCCAGTGCCAGATCTGCCGGTGTCGTGATATTCGGATGCCTGCCGGGGGGATATCCCCCAGACTCCGCCACAACCGGAGGACTGGCTGGTCGAGGATCCGTCTCTACTAGCACCTGCGACCCCCGTCCACCTCGTCCACCTTCCAGCGGTGCTGTCGTCATCATTAGTGGTGTTGTTCGTGTGCTACTCGGTCTGCTACTTGTTGCGCTGGGTGCGACGGTAGTTGCCGGGCTAGACGGCACGGTAGTTGCGACACTACTAGGCGAAGTTGCTGTGCTGCCGATTGGTGTTGCGTTCCCTGTGGCGTCCTTCACTCTTGTTCCATCGGCTTTCGAAGGAAAGTTAAACCCTGAGACTGGATTAGATTTTTCCGAAAAAAGCCCAGACTTCGATTCATGTGTATGTGTTGCCCTGGCGACATCTGAAAATTTTCCTAGCGTCGTGGCAAAAGGTTGTTCCACATGCGGGTTGCCATCAGTCGGCTTGCCATCATTCGGATTTTCGTCATCGGTGGCGACGCTTGCATCAGAATCTGAATCGACCGCGATCAGGTCCGACATGGGCGGCGTGCCCGCTGTAAAAGCGGGCGGCGTGAACCACAACGGTGAAGCTTTCTGAGTCAACCGGGAAACTCCAACAGCTGCTTCTTCATCCTTATCTACCCCTCTTATGGAACTTAAGTCTGCGACGGCGCCAAGTCGCCTTCCAGAATTTTCGTCCATGCACTTGAAGCTTTTTTCGCCAGAAATTCCTTTACTGGACCTGGGAGTAACATCTCCCACAGTGGCGAGTCGACTTGAATCTGATGGTGGAAGGAGCTTGTTGTCGTTGAAAGAAGTGACTGTGGTGGAGTTCATAGTATTGACATCATAATCATTGACATTGACGTTGTCATGACTCGCGAGCCGAGACCGATGACGGTGCCAACTCTCGGCGCGCTGACGAGGCGAAATCATCAAACTGGGAGATTCAGAAAGAGTTTCAGCAGATTGCGGAACCATCCGATTGGAAGAAGCTTTGGACATTGTGATAGCCTCAGGACGATCGCCTTAGGACGATAAGATATTAGCAATGTTGAGGAGTATCGTAACTATACTGCGATGATTCGTCTTTTTTCGGATTCGACGTTCAGAGATTCACAATAATTGGAGAAGAATTTCACTAATAGAGAACCGTGCTTGAACCAATAAGTCGATGCACTTGACACAAAATTGCTGCAGCTTAGACTGTTGTGGATTGATTTTCTATTATATGTATCTACAGGATGACACTTAGGCTAGATCACCTAAGAACGTCACTTTCACATCTATCAACATCATAATCAATTTCATGTGCGCTCTGCGCGAGTACGATTCTAATTTACACAAATAGACAATGGGAGCAATTGCTTTCCGAATATGATACACAAACAGTACTATGGATAATTTGCTATGAATAATTATTATTTGCTAACACAAAATCAGAACGGACACATCGATTCCGCATCAACCACCCCCAATGATCATCTCTGTGGAGACGGTCGACAACGGAATGCCGCTCAATATTGTTGAAAAGCCTGTTGTTTTTTGTTTTTAGCCATGATGCAATTTTCGTCATTTTTCATTGTGCTCAGATCAACATTCTGTATGATCAGCATGATAGATCATTGTGTATCATTGACTGTATACTATGATCAACAAGTAGAGAAGAAAAGACAAATTATTAATATGACCCTGAGACACCGACACAAAACAGGACGATGTTGACCACTGTAACTGTGGACAGACAGAATTCCGAAAGTTGAGTACATGAACGCTTCCAACATGAAATCCTCATGGAACAGAGCAAGACTGACAGTCGTTCCGAAGAGCCAGACTGAGACAGACTGGTCACAGTTACTGCTGCATTCAGACTGAATTATGACCTCCAGACTAACACATTATTAGCAATAGACAACAAAGTTGTGAATCTGATTGGAATGATGAATCATAATCAATAATAATATCATTAGGCGCAACAGTCTCATGAATAATTACATTGTGAGTCACATCATGTCGGATGTGACGCGTCTTTTCATTTAGATGTGTGATGCGTACAATTTCGTTAATCATAATCGGTCGTTGAATCATAAGTATTTCGTTGAATCATAATCTCATTACCCGGAATGATGTCGGCGGAGAAGTTATTACAAATTACACGGTAATGTGTAATTTGCAATAACTTCTCCGCCGACATCATTCACGTATCTAGCTAAGCCTACTGCTTGTAAGTGTATTACAATAATATACCACATACAAGTAAGTCGCTTGAATCCACCATTATCAAATACCGTCAACATTCAATTTGAATGGCATCACCATCATCAACATCATTCGTCCTCAGTGAGCGTCATCAAAGTAAGCTCGTCCTCTTCGGATCCCTCCCCCCCCCCTTGCCCCGAGGCTCGAACTCGTCGGTGTCAAACAAACTGGAGGAGGAAGTGTCGTGGTCGGAGTAGCTGCCTGTAGCATCGTCCACCAGACCCAAATGGTTCGGATCAAATGCATTGCTATTACTATTACTCTTAGTATTGCTATTAGTCTTAGTCTTAGTCTTAGCGGCTAAGTTGGCCCCACTCGGATTGGCACCCGAATGAACATTTACAACGTTTACGACATTGTCATTTCCATTTGGAACATTATCCACGTTTCCAGTCGGAGGACCATTGCTCTGATTCTTGTTGTTAACACCACCTGGACCTCCAGCCCCAGGACCAGATACTACTTGTGATGAGTTCGACCTACCAACCTTCTTCGATGATGACTGCGACCTACTCTGACTCATCTCAGTCGCCCCTCCCTGTTCCGAGTCTTTTCCTCGTCGTTTCTGCTTTTCCTCCCTCCTGTCAGACAGCGATTTGCGCACGCGCTGATTCCGCACGCGCTTATTCCGCTGCAGCTGCGATAGGAAGGCACTGGGGTTTTCAGCAGTTTCTACTTCCTCCGCCCTCCTGGCTGAAAAGAAGTCCGACTGCCAGAGAAATTGGAAATCTCCTCCTTTGCTCGAGGACGCCACCGACGCGGCCGCCGACCCCCCGGGCGCCGTGCACCTCGCGAACAGCGCGGATGGCCTCAGCTTTTGCCAGAAATCCCATTTGGAAACGGAAGGACCATTCGGGCTCGTTGTTGAGGAAGCAGTCGTGTCTTGAGGAAGAGGCGTGCTGGCACTACTACTGCTGCTACTTCTTCCGCTAGTTCTTCCGCTAGCTCCGCTGCTAGAGGGTTGCACAGCATTCGAACTTGAAGAAAGGGGTGACGTTCCGCTCCACCACGAGGACCGGTCTGACCAGAAGGGCATCAAGTAACTGCCTTCCGTAGTCTCCCAACGGGAGGATGAGCGGTTGTAGTTTAAGCTAGCTCGATAGTCACTAGGCGAAGGCATCGCCTCCAAGTCTGCCAGCTTCTCAAGCGCGTCGTAATACTTGATGCCGTCGTGACCGTCCTCATTGTTGTTCCTGTTATCCATTGCTGATTCTCCTCCTTTACGTACAGATTCGAATTGATTCTCCCCCCCACTGTTCTTCAAAAAGTCGTCAGGGTAGTGCACTTTTTTTTGTGGCATTGAAAGAGAATTCTCCTGCGGAGGAGTGCTGTGCAGTCCCCTGGCACTTCGGGGCACCTCTAATCTCGTCGAGTCTAAAAGCTCGTCGAAAGCTTGGTCCAAATCGAGGGATTTTGACCGCCCAAATGATAATCCATTGTTAGCAATGCCAATTCCGTCGCGCTCAAAATGATCATTGCCTCCTCTTGCATTTTTCTCGTGTTCTGCCAGATTGTGATTGAATTTCTGCACGAGGTCGTCGAATACTTCCCTCTCCTTCTCTGAATGCTGGACCAACTTCCTTGGGCGCAGAAGTGGCGAACCTTCGCCTGTAGTGAGTGGCGCTACAGGCCTATAGATTGGAGAACCGCCTGTGCCAGAGAGCACAACCTCAAAGCCGTTTTCGCCGTTTTCGTCGTCATCTTCTATGATCAGACCGGGGGGGGCCGGTGGACGATAAGTTTAGGCTGGAAAAAGTCGAGTTTTCTGGCTCCTCGGATTTCTCTTTCACCTTCCTACTATTAGTATTAGTATCCACCTCAATCTTTCCGTTGAAGGAACCTTTCTCCTCACCTCTTCCACGATTACCCTCACCTCCACTTCTGCCGTTTTCTCTCCCGCTTTTCCGCTGCTCATTATTGTCATTGATATCTCGACGATTTCTACTCGTATCATCATGATCTGCTGCGGCGGTATCCCCAAAAACATTGTTATCCTTCGGTCGGAATATGCAGGCAGCCAGCCCTTTCAACGGGGACAGAAAGGCCTCCAGCCCCCAAAAGTCACCGCCTGATTTGGAGGAGTCGGAGGAATCGCCCTTGTTCCGAGAGGACCTTCTCGAGGACTTGCGTGGCGACCGTCCCGGCGATCGTCCCGGAGACCTTCGGGGAGATCTTCTGGGCGACCTTTTGCTGAGGGGCGCCCCTTTGGGCAACTCCAGCTTGCTCAAGGACCTGATCGCCCGATCCCTGTCGGACTGATTCTGGGTCTGAGAACCGTTATTTCCCAGATTGTCATTGCCGCGGTTGTGACTGTTGGGGGAGAAAGAACTCTTGTCTTCAACTGTTACTTCTTGAGCTGCTTCATCAGGTGACTCACCTCCTCCTCGCCCACTCAGCAAAAGACTGCGCCTTGTAGTGCCCCCACCCCCGTCTTCCGACGACCAGATGGTGCGTTGACTCGAAAATCCCTCACTTCCCCGACCGCTGCCGCGACCGCTTCTGCGCGTGGATATCAGAGGTCTTCCGGGACTCTTCAGTCCTCTGTCACTGTGGTAACTCCCCTTCAAACTCTCCAACTTCAAGTCCCCCAGATGCAATGGCTGCGGTGGTGTTCCTTTTCCTCCCACAGACTTAACATTATCAGTACTATTACCCCTTGTACAGTTCTCCTTGTCATCAGCGGAGGCACTGGGCGAATCGGTGGTATTGGGACTAGTGCTACTCCTTGCTCGTATCTCGTTCAGCCATGGGCTGTCTCGAGGCGTGTTCAGCCCATTGCTCTGGGTGCCGCCGTCGGGGCGCAGAGCAACGGCTTGAACACGCCTCGAAGAACCATTCATTGCCAACGACCCGTTCCCAGGCATCCCACTTCTCTCGCTGTTTGCGCCTGCGTAATGCCGTAAATCGTCATCATCCTCGTCATCAAATGGGGTCCCGTACCCATCAAGGTCACAGGACCCACTGAACTCTGACTCGTCCGTGTAGCTCTCTTCTGAAACATCAACTGCCTTGCCCTTGCTGTGCACATTGACTCGGTGGGGAGTTGTGAAACCTTGCTGTGGACTGGACTCTTTCTGCCACCCGCAACTGTTGTAGGCATCACAGAGACGGCCGGCGCCACCCCCGAGCCCACAGAACCCGGGATCATCGTCTACACTCCTGGCACTGTCCACGTTGCTGTACCTCGCACTGCCCAAGTTGTTATACCTCGCACTGTTGAGTCTGGGGCTCTTCAGTCTGGCGCTGTTCAGCCTCGCGCTGTGCAGAATTCTAGCGGTGTCCAGCAGTGGCGGATCATCGTCAACTGTTGTTACCGAACCGCCTTTGGGCGTCCGAGCTGAGTTCTTCGTCGATTCTCCAAATTGAACTTTCTCCATCTGCACTCGCGGAAACCTCTTCAAAGTAGGCTGCTGTTGAACAGCCCTGTCTTTATTCGCAGCATCAATATTGTTGGCATTGTCATCGTTGTCATCATTTGCAGCACATTGTTGGACGTTTCTCGCATTCAGTTCTTTGGAATCGGATTCATAGTTTTGGCAATCTCGAGGCGTGCCATCGAGCAGGGCTTGTGGCGGCCCATTTTCGCTGGTCGCATTTGTCATCTGACTCATAGTCTCAGATTGCTCATCGCGCAGCAACAGCTCCCGCTGATATACGTCTTGCAATGCAGAAGACGCGGCGATGGTCTTGGGTTGCTGCAGTTGCTGTTGTCCTCTCGCACTTCCAACTCGTTTCGGGGCAAAGATGGCTTTTTCTGCTGCTGATGCCATTGTATCATGATGACGCTGCAGTGGCACTGAAGAATCACCACTCCTCTTTGCCAGCGAGCTGCTGCCTCGATTATAATTCAACTTGGAGCTACCACGAGCCGAAGGCGGCCGATCACGAGCCGAGGGCGGCCGATCACGAGCGGAGGTTGCGACACGATCACGAGCGGAGGTTACGACACGATCGGAGGACAGACGAGTGAGGGCAGAAAAGGAAGAACCCTTTTGCGTACTACTACTGCGGTTTCTCTTCGTGCTACTACCTGCTTTTCTGTGTTTTCTTAGACTTCGCGGTCGTCGATCGACCAACGGGGGCGTGCTCGACCTGCTCTTCGAGCTTTCCACTTCTGAGCTTTGGAACTTGCCGTCCTCCGTAAGGTTCATCCTCACTGGCACCCGCAAACTCGATGCCAACAATGCATGACCAACTGCACCAGTTGGTGACACCGGCTGTGGTACTGACGAATCCGAGCCTCCTCCAGGAGTAATACTAGCTCCTGCACTAGGGGGAGTTGTCTCAGTCGTTGCCGGCGAACTGGGAATCATTGTAACTGTTGGTTTTTTTCTGGTACTACTTTTGGCTCGGACAGTTACTGACCTCTTGGCATTGCCATTGGTCGATTCGGAAGACTTCAAGTTCTTCACATCTTGAGAGCGGTATCCTTGATTTTTTCCAGACTCGTAGTTCTTAGGAGGTGGGTAGGAGATGTCTGCTACTCCTGGCGAATCCTCCAACGAGTCCTCTCCAGCTGGCCAACCTGGAGGCCCCTCGTCCCCAGTTTGTGGCGCACTCCAGATTGTGCCGTCGAGTGAACCGAGCCCGTCCAGCGAACCCGCGGTTCCGAAGCTCTCGTTGCCGCTGTCGTTATCAAAGCCCTGGCCAGCAGCTCCTCCTCCAGATTCTAACATCGAATTCTGATTCCGATCCCATCCAGTGCTGTTGCTCATCTTGCTGCTAGGATTCATCTGATTCTGGCTGGCAGGAGAAACCTTGCTAACTTGAACTTCTGAAAAATCCCGAGTCAATGGATAGGAGGAGTCGGGTGAGGGAGGGGTTTCTGGAGGTGGCGATGGCGTTCCTGGCGTCGGGACCGAGAAAAACATCGCCATCGTCGACCCCATCGGCGGCAGCCCGCCCGACGTGCGCAGAGGAGACACTCCTGATGATTTAGCTGGTCCTGATGCTGACAGACCCATAGAGGAAGTAGTACTATTACTACCACGTGGCATCATCATCTGGGTGTCGTCCTTGGCAACGTGCATCGCGCGGTGCTTGGCGACTCCCCAAAGGCTGCGAGCATCCCTGCTGTCGGGTCCTGGAGTGGTCATGGCCGCGTTGACGTCGTGCAGAGAGGATGGCGCGCCAGGCGACGCGGGGCCAAACATTCCGGGGCTTCCCCCCCTCACACCACCGACACCACTTGGCATGCTCCCCTTGCCAAGATAACTGTTCGAACCTGAGGAGTCTAGTCCGTCTGGAGGTCCAGGATCACCGCCCCCACCTCGCCCTCTCATTCCGAGTCCGAGTCCGACCCCAGCATGATCGCCTGGCATCACTTGGCCTCCCTTCGAACCGGCGCCTTTTCGCTCTAAGAAATCTTGCCTCGCCAGAACCTTGTCGCGCACGTCATCAACAACTCCCCAGTTATTGATCTCGGGTACGACAGGCCCTGTCGCAGGACTAATTTTGGGTACGACAGGCCCTGTCGCAGGACTGCCGATGCTGCCGGTGATACCGCTGCCGGGGCTGCTTCTTGCGGATCTTGTTGATATCCCGGATGATGAGATAGTACTACTACTAGTAGCATTAAATGTAGTATTGGCATTGCTCCTGCCAGGGCCAGAAGCAGTGGTAGTAGACTTAGTTGGGACACTGTGACTAGTGCTGGTAGTAACTGTAGACGACCTAGTACCATCACTGCTGATCGCATTCACTGATTCGATTTTTTGTTTTTCTGGAGATTTTAAGCTGCCGCCTCCACGCCCTTTAGAAGACGAACTGGACGAAGGACTCTTCGTTCTGTTTCGCGGCGCCGTCCAGGGACTCGCGCCGAAGGGACTTGGAATTGATGAATTCGACTCGGTGCTAAAGGACACTGCACGCTTTGTTTGACTAGAACTTCTAGAAGCGTTATAAAAACCACTATCGTTGACCGCTCTCAAGCCCGAGTAACGCCCGCTGTAATGACTCTGCTGTTGTTGATCAGCCATGTTAACACCACTGTTTGAAGAACCAGCATTAATAGTCGAAGAGGAGGACAACCCGCTGTTCTGTGCTATACTCCTTCGATTAAATAGTCCACTGCGCTGTTCGAGCTGGTCACGGTAGTCGGAAGCGAATCTCAAGGCATTCCCCGATTCAGATTGCTCAACCCCTCGCGCTGCCGGGCGGCGATCCGAATCTCGGGGGGTCTCGAGCAGCAGGGCCAAGTCATTCCGTTGTAGGAGATTTGCCACTCCTGTTACATCCTTTTCGGGGTCCCTGTCGCCTCCCGGTCTTGGATACTGCCCAGTTTCAGTAGTACTAGACTGGTTAGTATGTCGAGAAGAACTTGAACTTCCCCTGTAACTGTTCTCCCGATTATGATTTACATGTCTGTCCATTGGAGGAAATGAAAAATGCTCAGATTCGATAAGGAGGAATTAGATTCAAAGACTGCTCAGATTCAAAGAATGATCAGATTCAAAGAATGATAGGATTCTGATTCGATTATGTTGTTAAACAAGTCTCGGGAAATCTACGGATCTTGCTTCTGAGTTTTTTTTGTCTCATACAAAAATGAATGCGAGTATTATTGAATTTGGATGGGAAGTCGATTCTAGCTTCTCGTGATACAAATATCAGATTCATAATGATGTCACTTCATATGACAGTGACAATGGCAATGCATGCAACTTGGTCTACATATGTCACAAAACTCTGCTTTAGGTCTACATGCTCTGCGTTCACTCTGCTTTAAGTCTACACTCTGCGCTCGCTCTCGTATAATCATAATAATATCACTCTTGTGGGAATGAATCCGCGATTTCCCAGAGTAGGTGGGCCTGTAGGATCAGATTCAGCTTCCAGAATGATAAGATTCGGATGTCAAAAACCTGCATGATTTGATGAGTTCATTTTCTGAAACATTTTCTGATTTAGTTCTTCAACCTGCACGGGATTATGATATGGAAGTAGGTTCCGATCAGGAAATCGTCGACCCAAATCATGATCCGTCATCAGTAAATAGTTGACCGAACTTAGAAGAAGTCCGGACGATCACACACAGAAGAAGTTTGGATGATGATGGAAATGAAATGAATCGTAAAATTTAACTCATGCATTATTTAGTGACAGTCCGGACACCGGGGTTTTATGAAGACCAATATGACGAGATTTTACTTCAAACATGAATGACCTCCATTCGAAACTTAAACATAAGGCATCTCGGCCGCGAATACTGATATACTGTAATACTAATAGACAGACAGACATGCAACTTTCCTCTCGTGAAGAACCAATAACTGTATTGTTCGTTTGCAGAATAGTTCGACCATCTCTTAATCTCTTAGCACTCCTCCGAATGATAATCTCTTAGCACACCAATGACACCCGTCCCAGGGATTCTTCGATAACATTTTTTCCAACACGACATGACTTAGTAAACTGTTGAATCTTGATGATCTCAATGATAAAGTACGAATGCAAAATTTTATGTTCCGGATCATAATCGTACGCATCATAATAAGATGTAT
>JACLAC010026445.1_pt1 | contig 15486 bp, 8 predicted proteins | sample 8027881 | NCBI WGS metagenome assembly JACLAC01 (sample SAMN15725517, study PRJNA655200) | protist metagenome | isolation source: fluorescence activated cell sorting (FACS) single amplified genomes of... | place: Spain: Blaines Bay Microbial Observatory, Mediterranean Sea | collected 2016-01-19
GTAATTGCGCCCCTCACTCCGACTTCTTCCTGTACAGACCCAACACCAATTATAGTATTAGGGTGATTAGAGGATTTTGCTAGTTCCTTCAAGGTTTCGATTACTAAGGCCACAGCAATTCGATTGTCTAATGCTTTGGCTGCATATAGTTTAGGATTCTTTAGACTCTGGAAACTGGTAGCTGGTACTACCGGGCAACCAGGACGAATACCATATTCGTCTTCAGCCTGTCTTTGATTCTCGGCACCGACATCAATATATAGATCATTGATGTCCAACACCTTGTTTTTTGCACTATCACCCAATAGATGAGGTGGGGTCGATCCAATAATGCCAATAACTTTTTGTTGATTTATCTTCGATAAAATTCGTACCTTTTGGGCAAGTAGTGTATGCGACCACCACCCACCCAAATTGATAAATTTTATAAAACCAGCCGATGTTACCCTCTGGACCATGAACCCAACTTCATCGACATGAGAATCAATTAACACACGTGGGCCAGCCGAACGACCTGGTACCGTGCAGGATATACCACCCATTTTGTCTTGCTTTAATTCACCTATACCTGTTAGCTGATCACGAAAGATATTTGTGACTTCCCGCTCGTAGCCAGGAACCGCATCGGCATTAGTTAAAGTTTTCAATAGATCGACTGACTGATCCATCTTCAGCTATCCTGTTACTAGATTAGTGTTGGTTTTGATTGTCTACAGCTTGAGAAACTTTGTATTGCAAAAAACGCGGACAAACAGCGTTGAGAAAGGGAATCCATTTTAATTTGCTGGGAAGATACATTTTTTGTTTTCCTGTTTCGATCGCAGTCAAAATTAACCTAGCACATTCATCAACTTCAATTGACTCTTTATTGTGTGCTCGCTTTTCTGTTCCCATTGGCAATCCTTCTAAGTTAAAGGCATTCTGCCTCAGACCGGTACCACGAATCCAGCCCAAGTAAATGTGTAAAAAGCGAACCATTCCTTTCATTTCAATTTCTAAAGATGCTAAGAACCCTTGAAGCGCATGTTTGGAGGCGGCGTAGCCAGTATGTTCAGGAAATCCCATCAAAGCTTGAGCTGTGGACATTTGAGCGATTAACCCCCGATTCTTCTTGAGATGAGGTAACGCTGACTTCACGCAGTGAACTGCTCCCATATAGTTTATATCAATCAAGGCTTGAAAGAATTGTACGTCTTTGATACTTTCGAAATCCGACCACATGCTGATTCCAGCATTCAAAACTAAAACATCGAGATTCTCAAACGTATCAATTGTTTTTTTTACCAAATTTTCGCACTGTTCAGAATCGGTAATATCAGTAGGGATAGCTAAAGCTGTACCACCACTGTTATTGATATCGGCGGCTAATTCCAACAACTTAGACTCTGTTCTGGCAGCTAAGACAACTGATGCTCCATTGAGGCTCGCTCTCTTTGCTAAAGTAGCTCCAATACCTGATGACGCACCAGTGATAACAATTGTTTTCTTATTCAGTTGCATGTGATATTTGCTTGAGTCTATTCAATCTGCTAATACATTATTACGAATACCAAATACGTTATTAGGGTCGTGGGAAGCCTTCAATTGCCTTATTAGTTCAATACTTGCAGGAGACATAGTGTCAGGCAAAAAATCTTTTCTGAGTTTACCAACACCATGGTGATGAGAAATTGAGCCACCGTTCTTCATGATTTCTTCGCGCATGGCATGCTCGATAGAACCAAAAACTACTTCTGGGTCTTTGATTCCTTTCATATACATTCCAAACATGAAGTAAATGCAAACACCAGTATGATAGATCTGCGGAATTCGATATGAGAGATACGGTTGTCCAGGAATATTGTACTTTTCGTGCAGCTGGAATAATTTATCTTTGGTTTTTTGGCATACTTGGCGAATTTTACTCCAAGGTACTGATGTCTCCATAGTTTCCCCAATGATGTGGTAGTTGGAGAGAAAATCTCTAATATAAGCAATGGCAAAAGTAAGCATGTATCCTCTTTTACCATTTTCTGGCCCAGCTGGTAACCCCTCATGCTGCTTAGATAACTCGAGAATGTTCTGTTTTTGGTAAGCAACTTCCTTGGATGCTCCCTCCATAACAAAAGTAACTGCACACATCTGGTAAGGATCAAACCCTTTTATCTGAGTGACAAAAAGCTTTTGTAGGCGCGACATCAATTTTTTAAATCCTTCTGGATGCGGTTTCAGGGCTTGACCAAAACGAAACTGGATATTATCCACCAATCGAACACTGGCCGGAATGTAGTTTGTACGAGAAAGTGCCTGTAGAAAATCGACTCCTTTCTGCCAACTAGGAAAGACTGCAGAGGCGTACTCTTGTACCTCAGGTCGTTTGTGTATCTTGATTATAGCTCTGGTGATAAGTCCTAAATTACCTTCACTTCCAAATAATAAGCTTTGTGGACGCATCCCCATGGAAACACGCGTAGTCGCTTGGTTTTGTTCCAAGATACCTCTTGGTGTAATTACGGTAATATTTTCAACGATATCTTCAATGTTACCGTATCGGTTTTTTTTCATCCCGCTAGCTTGAGTCGCAATCCAACCACCCAGAGTAGAAAATTCGATGCTATCTGGTTCATGCCCAACCATGTATCCTTGATTATACAGTTCTTTCTCTAGCTTAGATCCAGTTATGCCAGCTTGTACACACGCACGACCATCTTCGGTATTCACCCACTCAATTTTGTCCATCCGACGTGTGTCAATAGCTACGATCATCCTATTTTCAGATTTTGGTAGTTTTAGGGCACTACTGACACTAGTTCCACCTCCAAAAGGAACCAGACAGATATCGTGATCTTCAGCAAGCCGAATGAGTTCTACTACCTCTTCGTCTGACTCGGCATAAAAGACCATGTCGATTGCTTTATCGATCTGACCATATAGGATTTTATAAACTTCTTCTGATGTAGTTTGTCCGTGACTATGAAGCAAACGATCGATAGAATCTACTGAATAACGATCAGTAGGGAACGTTGACTCTACGGCGGATAAGAAATCTGGATTAATTTGAGGCGGTGGGACAGGTTTATGTTCGACTTCAGGTAAAACATCGTCAGGGTCGACCTTGATTTGCAGAGATTCTTCAACATAAGGAATAAAGTCAGGCATTACCATCCCACACAAATCATATCGGTTTCCTGACAGTGTAATAGTTCTATCCGTATGCAAAATAAATTCGGAGTCCCGAAAGCCCCACTTATGTCCCCAAGTTTCACCATTAGTGGCGACAAATTTTTGATCGGCCATAATATTTACCTCTTATTGGTTATTACTTAAATCCGTTTTTGCTTGGGACTGCAAGGTTATAATTGCATCTCTAACTTGGCTAGCAATTTTCCTGTATTTTTGGTGAGCGTTGCCCGATTTTAAAATATCATTCGCTGTTGGTCTAATTGGTGAGCCAAAACTAACACTGATACTACTGGGCCGCGGGAAATTTTGCCCCTTTGGCAAGGCTTGATAACTACCCTTAATGTAAGCTGGAATAATTGGTACTTGTGCTTCATAAGATAAAAGACCTAAACCTGACCGAAACTCCTGCAATTCACCTGTGATGGATCGTGTGCCTTCTGGATAAATCAGCAATGAGTGCCCACTACTTAAGGCTTCTTGAGCAATTCGTACGCCTTGCAGAAAGTTATCTGTTCGATCCAAAGGTAACACGTTCATTAGTGTACCAAAAAACCATGATTTGAATGAAGTGTCAAAAAAATAGTCTCGGGCACCAAGAACCTTCAAACGTTCAGACTCATCACCCAAAGCTGTTATGATGGCGCCCGTATCCAAGTGGCTAGAGTGATTAGGTGCGATTATACATGGTTCATTTTGAGGTATATAATTGAGACCTTCTGCTCGGAAGGAAAAGACTTGATTATAGATAAGACCCATTCCAAAACGAAAAATTTTGGACTGGGTCTTATTCTGGATATTAGCTTGATGAGAATTCACCTTGGTTGGTGATGCTAAAGGGTCGTTTGAAGATTGTAATGTATTTATAACAGTTACAACATCACCTACGGTTTTTATATTTGTGACCAGATTATCAGGTAATATTTGATCCAGTTCGCTTTCTAATATCAGCAAGAGTTCTACTTGCATTAAAGAATCCAGACTAAGATCTCCTTCTAAGTTGGTATCTTCATTAATCTGATAGCTTGGGACACGAGCAATTCGGGATAACTCGGCAACAATTCGATTGAGTAGTGTATCGGTGGGTTTTATCACCGTCTGATTATCTTTTGTTTTCTGGCTATAATAAACTTCTATTAATTCTTTTATAATTTGTCGATCCAATCGACCTGATTGATTTTTTGGCAAATTCTGTTCTTGGTCAGGTACCGTAGTCCCTACACGATTAATCGGCCAGAAGTGAGTTTTATGTACACGTTGATAGCTTGGTAAGCCGTTCGCACAAAACCGTACATGTTCAAGAATTGTAGATTCATCTGCGTCTTTGGAAGGAACTATAACAGCATAGACCTCCTCCCCAATTTCATCATTGGCTAAACGACCAACAATGCAAATTTCTTTTATATAGTCATGCTTTCCATAAAGTACTTCTAGTTCGCTAGGATAAATATTTTTACCCGCTCCTGACACAATGACATCTTTTGTTCGACCCGTTAGAAATAAATAACCATCATCATTAAGATAGCCTAGATCTCCACTGTACAGTTTACTAGACTGTAGTATTTTTTCAGTTGCCGTTGGATTATTGAAATAACCTGACATCAAGCTTGGAGACTCGATAATAATCTCTCCGATACCATTTGCATCAGGCTGATTAATTTTGATCTGCACATCATCTAGCAAAACTCCAACGGAAGAACGTAAGCTTTTTTGGTAGGGATTTACGCTAACAACGGGTGCAGTTTCTGTCAAACCGTAGCCTTGATATAGAACAATACCTAGCTCTAGATACTTATCGTAGACACTATCTGGGAGTGTCGACCCGCCACTAACTAGGACTCTGAGGTTCTGCCCTACGGATAGGTGAATTTGTTCAATTTGCTCTTTTGTTAATCGTAGGCTCCTTTCGTCCGTACGAATTTTTAAGACATATCTTTGTAAACTGTCATAAATCATCTTAAATAAACGTGGAACACCAATCATAACTGTTGTCTTGGTCTCTTTCATTATTTCTAAAATGATATTGGGGCGTAGAGAATTTAGATACGTTATTGTTGAACCACTATAAATCGACATTAAAAAACCACAGGTAAACTCTAAGGCATGATAAAGTGGCAAAACTGACAAAAACCGATCTTCTGGTTGAGGAGGTAACTGCCGCGCTACCGCTAAAACGTTGGTAATAAAGCTTCGATGTGATAGCATTACGCCTTTCGGATCATAAGCAGTACCAGAAGTGAATATGATTGAAGTAATGTCATCAGGTTTAACTTCAATCACTGGAATATCAATAGAAGACTCTACCGCATCTTCCGTTCTTTCACATTCAGCTTGAATATCTCGAATCTCAATTATCTGCTTGATTCCGCCGGTTAATTCATCTTTGGCTTGTTCAAGTCGTTCGATCAAATCTGACGTAGTAAAGATAGCTTTTGCTGAAGTGAAACGCAATAGTGCGTAAACTTCATCGACTGGCGTTTGGCGATCAATGGGTACAATTACCACTCCCAACTTAGCACAAGCTAAATAAGTAATTCCCCATTCAGGCTGATTCTCCGCGAAGAGTATAATTCGATCGGCCGGACGATAGCCATTTCGCCATAGGCTTCTTGCGATTTTATCCGATAAATCCTCGAATTGACGATAAGTGTAACTAGTCCACTGCCCATTGCGCTTAATTTGTAACGCAACTTTATCAGGAACTTTTTCAGTTTGATAACTGAGAAGTTCTGGAATGGTTTCGAATTGTTGAGGTTCACTGACTCTGGTTTTGATTTTTGACTTTTCATTGACATTATCTTGACTTTGAACGTCTCTTGGTTTGAGATCATTATCATTTATTCCAGTTGATTCCATATTCAACACAAAACGTTTTATTCCTGGAATATGAACTCTTTGTAGATAATCATCCCAATTGAAACTAGAAGCATCAAAGTTGAAGAGGCGTTGTTCTTCAACTGACAGTGATCGATACAAAGCTAATGTTCTACTAGCTTCGAATTGATAGTCAAGCCGTACATATGCCCCATAGATTTTGACATAATAGAGTAAGCGCTCCAGCGATTTTTGGATTATTGAAAGCTCTCTGCTCTTGCGCTTTGACCACCTAAAGGGTAATTTCTGCAACCACTTTTTGCTATTATCAATTTGTGTATACTTGCCCTCAAAATATCGATTGAAAGAAGTTAAGTCCCTAAATTTCCATTCTTTTGGTACAATGGATTTGCCATTTCGATCTACCATTGGGTTATTATGAAAATAGGTTTTGGTAGCTCTGTAGAAAGATTGAAACTGGATAGGATTAATCGTTCCGCTTGCAACTTGGTACACGGCTATCTCTGATATGTAGAAAGCTTTTGCCGAAGCAGCTAAGATTGCGTTTACGACTAAGTCAACTGGAATCACATCTATCACAATGTCTGGCTTCGCTGGAAAATCAGGTAATCTGCCCTTACCAAAACCTATGATAAGTGGGTCAGCCATTCGTAAGCCATCGAGCCAGCCAGGAACAGGCTCTTGCCAACTACTTTCAATTATTGAGGGGCGTATAATTGCGACGGAGAGATTTTCACATGTTTTCGCAACTATTTGTTCACCTAAGTATTTAGTGTAGGTGTAAATATCGTTCCACCCGCGGGCCTTTGCATGTTCCAGCCCCACTTCAATTAGTTCATTCTTTAAATCATTAGCAGGCAATTTTGAATCACGGCGGATTTTGGCTCCGATAGCCAACATGTGTTCAAGCTCTTCTTGAATGGTTAGTGGAACATCAACCCCATTTGACCGTAGTCGGTTGGCAATTTCTTCGTAGGTTGGGTGAAGTTCTTCTGCTACTTCGCCTGGCTTGCTACCACAAGAGTAGGCTGTCGAAATATGGACAAACACGGCATTGGGGCAGACGCTTGCCAACTCAACCGATCGTTGAGCAGAAATAACGTTCATTAGGACAGCGTCATCAATTGGTGAGTCGAACTCAACAATCGCAGCACTATTGATGAAAATTTGCACTTCAGCTGCGAGCTGCTGATAGTCAGAATCAGACAAACCTAGTTTCTCTCTGCTTAGATCCCCCTCGACAGCAAAGACTTTTTCTCGTATCCATGCATGAAAATTAGATCCGTGAACACTTTTCAGTTGATCAAACACGTGTGACTCGAAGAACTTTGAGAGCCTTTCTTCGGCCGAGACCGTCGCACCATTTACATTAGTTCGACTACGAATTAATAAGTAGACTTTTTTAATTTGGGGTATGGTCGTTAAAATTTTCGCGACTAGTGGTTGACCGACAAATCCGGTTGCTCCTGTAATTAGAACGACTTTATCCTGAAATGTCTGACTGATGCTCGTTTTCATGAGAGAAGAAAATCACCTTCTGATTTTTGTGTCGTGTCAAGTCGACTTAAACTAATACTAAAATGGCTATGGTATTTTCTGAATGGACTTGCGCTTGCGGATACGTCCGAAGGGTTGCAGACTGCAAGTATAAGAAAATACTGATCGAGATGTCAATGACAAAACATTTCATCTAGTTTCATGCGAAAAGAATGAACACGAAGACTTATGGAAAAATATCTGTCAAAGCTGAAAAAAGCGAATTTATCAATTGATCTATTTCCCCTGTTGTTATGGATAGAGGAGGCATCAGTACAATAGTGTTAACCAATGGTCGCAAAATCAATCCATGTTTTAAGGCTGCTTGGCATACCCTTATACCTGCTTTTTCCTCAAATTCGAACTCGATATTATTTTTTTTATCTTTTAGAAGTTCAAATGCGCCAATTAGCCCAATCGAACGAAGGTTGCCCACATTTTTATGAGCTGCAAAAATGTTAAGGCGCTCTTTAAAATAGGCAATTTTTTCATCTAACACGAGAAAGAAACTTGGATCCTTAAGCAGGCTCAAATTTGCTAATGCGACAGATGCTCCTAGCTGATTACCAGTGTAAGTGTGACCATGGAAAAAAGTTTTGAGTTGAGTATAATCCCCCAAAAAAGCCTCGTAAATTTTTTCTGTTGTTAAGGTTGCAGCTAAAGGCAGGTAACCACCCGTTAAACCTTTTGCGGTACACAAGATGTCAGGAGATACCTCCTCATGCTGGCAGGCCCACATACGGCCGGTTCGCCCTAACCCCGTCATCACCTCGTCAACAATAAAGAGTATGTCATACTTTAATGATAACTGCTCTACACCCTTTAAAAAACCTGTGGGATGCATAATCATACCACCTGCACCTTGAACCAAAGGCTCAACAATGATACCTGCTAATAGTCCTCGATGTTCATTGAATATTTGCTCCATTGAATCTAAGCAGACCTCAAGATCGCCTTCTTGGCTGTGATAGGGTACGGGTGCAGAAATCGAAGGAAAAGTCAAGGGCAAGAATGTCTGGTGAAAGAGTGAAATTCCCCCTACACTTACGGCACCTAGTGTATCTCCGTGATAAGCTTGATCTAAGTGTACAAATTGAGTTCGTTCTGGTTGGCCCACGTGTTGCCAATACTGACAGGCAATTTTCAATGCAACTTCTACAGAAGTAGAGCCATTATCTGAAAAAAAAGTGCGAGTTAAGTTTGGTGGGGCTAGCTCAACCAAATCCTTGGCTAACTTAATCGCTGGTACATTAGAAAATCCTAGTAGAGTTGAGTGGGCTATTTTTTCAATTTGTTCTACTAGAGACTGATTCAATTCTGGGTGATTGTGTCCGTGGACATTCGTCCACATAGATGAAATTCCATCAATATAACGATTACCCTCAACATCAAATAAAAATATTCCTTCTCCTCTCTCAATTATGCAAATTGGCTCTTTTTCCAAGTCAGCCATCTGGGTGAAAGGGTGCCATAAAAATAACTTGTCCCACTGTTCGAGTGTCATTGGTTCTTTATCCTTTAATTGACTGGTAAACTTTCGCTGTGTTTTTCATGTTTACAGTAGGTAGAATAGATTCTATCTAAACACGTAATTATATCATTTCCATATGGACTCAAGGTACATACGAAAAATGAAATGCACTCGTTTAGTCCTGTTACTTGTTTTCCTTACCCTTCTGTGTACGACAGATTTGGTCCTTGCTCAAAGAATTTCAAAAAAAATCCTCACTGAAGGTGAAGGTAAATTCAATGCGCCGATTACTGTCGGAAAAGGTATGCCTTTTTCTATCACTTTTAATGAAATTGAAATCATTGCCGAAGTGAGGATTTCTAGCACAGACTTTAGTAGTATGATCAAAGCGAGTAGTGGCACAATCGATGGGGAGCCCCGTACTATTACATTAGCTCCGGGAACCTACATAATTAAAGAAACATATTATGGCTCTGTGGGAGCTGCAAAAACGCTGATTCCTATCCCAGTTCTTGAGATACCCGAGATTGTTGTCGAGCGGAATCTTTCTGTCGGTGTCCTAAGTGAATATACTATTGAGATCTCGACTACTATCTACAATCTGAGAGCGAAATTGGATGGTGATTTTGAAGGTAGCATGCGTATTCGAGAAACAGTTGGGGACCAAGTAGTAGTTCCATTCAAAAGTGTTAAGAAATTGAATAGAGGAACGGAAATTACCTATCAGGCCGAGTTCTCGGCCTTTGCCGCATCAGAAACCAAGATTAGTAGTAGAGAAATTGTGACACCGGAAGTTTCTCTTAGCTTAAGTTCAGATAATCAGATAAAAATCAATTGGTATCAAATATCAGGTGTGGAAAATTACCAAGTCTACCGTTCTCTTACACCAACACCCGATTTTGGTAGTATTGATCCAATAGCGAGAGCAGTTACGGAAACCACGTTTGTTGATGCAAGCGCTGACTTGAATACAGTTTATTACTACAGTGTTGCTGCTATTGGCTCTGATGGTGATATTACACAAACAGCAGCAGATGTACCTAATGCTACGTTGTGGATTAATAAGGACGGTAGCACATGTGAATACGTCGACGGCACAAAGGTCGTTTTTCCAGCGAACTTAGTGGGTACTCCCGAGAATCTTTATTTGGCTTCAGTATCTACGATATCTAACGATTCGGTCCTAAAAATTGAATCTGCTATTGACGAAAAATCTTATGTCGTGTCGGTTTCTGGACAAAACCCAGTTTTAAACTTTGATTCTTCAGCTCGCCTAACCCTGAAATACTCAGATAAAACCGATAATGAGGTTACAAATCCCCAAATTTTTGCCTTGCGAGGTAATAAATGGGTACGATTAGCCAACCAAACAATTAACTTAAATAATAACACTGTAACTGCTGATATCAAATCAGCGGGTATCTATAGTTTAGCCTCATTTGAAATTAACGAAATTGCAGAAAACCCTTGGGATATCAATAGAGACAGTAACGTTAACATATTTGATTTAGTACTAGTTGCAAGTCAGTTCGGTGAGAATGGAAAAAACTTGAAAGGTGATATTAACGGGGACAATAGTGTTAACATATTCGATTTAGTCTTGGTTGCAAGTCATTTTGGCGAAACTTACGATTCTGCTGCTCCTAACGTTTTTACTTCCAATTTAGCACCTAGTTTTGAGGTTAGTTTGAGGGTTATTTCAGCTGATAAACCTGATACAACGACTTTTGAGGTTCTAATTGATGGGCTTGACTCTTTAGAAAAATTAGCCGGATATCAGGTGACCATCTGTGGGTTGGAGAGCGATTTAAGGGTTATCGATGCAGGGGCAGTCTTCTTACCCAGATCTACCTATCTAGTTCCAAATCAACGCAGTGGAGGCCAAGTAACAATTAGTGCGGTTGCTTATGGTGAAAAAAATAGTAAATCTAAAATGTACACAAAAGAACGAACTGTTTTGGCGACATTTCAGTTGAGTGGCGGGAAAAAGGATATTAAAATACAGAATGCTCTTCTTTCCAATGCAGATGGTAGTTCTATTCCATTGGTTATTAATACAGAAATTCAGACAACATTGAATGAACATTTTCCTCTCAAAACAGAGGTCAAACAGAATTATCCTAATCCGTTCAATCCTGAAACCTGGATTCCCTTTTCTGTCGCTTCAGATACCGTTGTTCAATTAATCGTTTACAATTACAACGGGACAGTAATAAGAGAAATCGACTTAGGTATGGTTAGTCAGGGCAGTTATATAAACAAAGACGAAGCAATATATTGGGATGGCCGAAATCAGTATGGCGAAGAGGTTGCTAGTGGGGTTTATTTCTACCGTTTGCATTCCATAAATACTACTCCAGCTAAGAAAATGACCATAATGAAATAATGAGACCAAATAGGGGTAAAGGAAAATCTTTATGGACAAAAGACAATTACTCACTTGGCGTAGAGACCAAGATGATGATTTAACCCAGATTCCGAAATCCACCAAATTCCCTCTCAGAAGAAGGCGTTCAGCAATCCAGCATCGAGTGGCTGGTGGACTTAAACAGATGCGTGCGGAAGGGTTTGGTCCAGCCTATGTCAAAAAACAAATTCAGCACAAGACCGCAATGATATTCGGTTTGTATGGGTTGGAAGATTACCCCGTACGAATTGTGGAAGGTCGCATTCTCCGTGGTTATACATATATCCTAGATCTTCTGTTGGCTAATGAGCGGTTTCGGGTGGAAAAGATCAATTTAATGTATATTTATAAAGTCGCTGACCAAGTTGAGATTGCACCCAATATTTCCTGTGACAAATCAATTCAGAAATTATCACTAGGTCCAGCTCGGCGAAAAGAGGAACGATACGAAATTGATGAAGAGATGTTGATCCGCTGTTTTAAGGAGAAACGGATGATGACATTGGTTATTCGCACCGGAGAAAGTTTCACTGGCCACATTGACTGGTTCAGTAATTACGAAATTAAAATTCGTTTAGACGTTGTAAGAAAGGCTGTAGTAATTTTTCGACACGCCCTTTATAGTGCATCTGTAACCTAACTACAATTGTTCCACTGAACCATGGCATGAGGTCGAATCGACCAATAAGCCTAATTAAGGTTTTTTATCTTTGTATAAGAGAGTCGTTCTAAGAGATATGAAACAAGTCTTTTCTTTCATATTCTTTTCTGTTTGCTTTTCTATACTCTGGGCGGATGAATTGAATCATAAAAATTCGCCAAAAGCGTCTGAATTATTTTTGCAAGCAGAGACCGCCTTTCAGTCGAACCAATGGGAAACTTCTTTATCTCTTTTTAATCAGGTTATAGAAATAAACCCTGAATCGGTTGCAGCTTGGGTCGGGATGGGTTTGTCTCTAAACCATTTGGGTCTATATCGGAGAGCAATTGAGCCAATTCAGCAAGCTGCTCGATTAGAACCGAACGACGCAACCATTCATGCTATGCTAGCCCAGACCTATCTTAAAAACCGGCAGTATGTGCAGGCAGATACATGGTATCAAAAAGCTATCAAGATGCATTTAGAAAACGCACCAGTAAGTTGGTACTTAGACCTTGGTTTTATCGAAACTCAGCTTGGCAAATTAGAAAAAGCCCGTCGGTATTATCTTGTTGCTGTTCAATTGTATCCAAGGTCAGTAGCGGCTTACCAGAATCTTGGTATCTTACTATTGAATCAAAACCGATTAGATGAAGCTGATGCTTGCTTCTATACAGTTTTGTCAATACAAAAAGACATTGGGGCTGCACTATTTGGACAAGGCGAAGTTGCATTCAAGCGAACTGATTATACCCAAGCGATCGTTTTTTATCGCCAAGCTATTGAAAGAGAACCAAAGGTACCACAGTACCATCGAGCAATGGGTCAAACACTGTTAAGGTTAGGTAAAGCCTTGGAAGGTTATCAGTATTTGGCTAAGTCAAAGCGTTTGCGTGCCGAGCAATTTCGGTACGAGGCTCACCGATCTGCTCGTCAAAAAGATTGGCCTCAAGTTATTTCGAAGCTAAAACTTGCAATGGAGCGTGATCCTACATATTTATCCGCCCTAGAAGATTTAGCTTATGTTTATGCACAGCAGGAAAGGCTATCATTGGCTGAATCAGTTTTGAGTAATGGATTAATGCGAGTTAAAGACTGGGCCCCTGGGTACTGGCAACGCGGTGAAGTTAGGTTTCGGCTACGCAATTATGACTTAGCAGAAATTGACCTTAGAAAAGCTATTGAACTTGCACCTTCAGCGGCCCCCCCCAAGTTTGCCTTAGCTCGATTGTTACTCGAACAAAGAAAATCATTAATGGAGGCATTAGAATTGGCTGAAACGGTTAATCGATTGACTCCCAAACCCGAACATTATCAGCTGTGGTTGGATGTAAAAAATTACATCGACTAAGCTAACATTCTCTCCTTTACAAAAAAATCTAATCACCCTTTGAGTTTGTTGAAGACCACTCAATAGGGCAAGAACAACTAAATTCTTCTTTCTCTGCTGAACGATATGTATTGGACAAAATTTAATAATATTTGGGCAGCAAAATGACGTGCCTACTTTATTTGTTATAAACGACCTGATATAATTCGCATTGAACAAAACGTGGCTTCGTATTGATATTATTTGGATAGGAGTAAAAGCATACTAAAAAAACTTTCAAATGGTCCTAAAAACCATTTCTTTGGCTATTATGGAATTAATCCTTGGGATCTTACTCAAACATATCACTTAGCATTAGAGACTGACTTTCACGATTACGTGCCTAAGCCAAATGATGTAGCTAAGATTGGTCTAATTGATCGTCGGACTGGTAGCTTTACTACCATTTCGACTACTTCAGCTTTCAATTTGCAACAAGGTAGTATGACTCATTGGATCAATAGTGATTGGGGCGAAGAGCTAACTCATAACGATTGGGAGGGCGATCAACTCGTTTCCCGAGCTATTAGCTTGGAAACGAAAAAGTGTCGCACTATCCAAGCTGCAATTGCGGCAGTTTCACCTTGCATGTCCTACGCCATTGGTCTTAACTTTGCTCGTATGTCGGTTTGTCGACCAGTAATTGGCTATGCTAATTCGATCGCACCGGAAAGCTGGGAAAAAATACCAAATAATGATGGTCTTTCGTTTATCAACTTGAAAGATGGCTCGGCAAACCTAATAATTTCAATCAGGGAAGTCATTGATCAATCAAATTTAGCTATTTCTCAATGTGGATTGACATGGTTTAACCATGTGATGGTTAATCCATCAGGTACTCGTATTTTTTTCTTTTGTCGTTCTCGCTTGGCCAAACAAACCAAAGAGTCTGGCTTCGTGACTTCGCTCTGGACTATTAACTCCGACGGCTCTGATTTACAGTGTCAAATTCCTTTTGGAAATAAAGTTTCTCATTTTGCTTGGCGTGATGAAAAAAGAATGCTGATGACAACGGATGTGCTTGGTCAAATGCAATTCGTGGAGTTTACCGATAATCAAGGAGATTTCACTCCTGTTGGGTTTGGCAAGCTGCCTCCGGACGGGCATGCTTGTTATTCGCCAGATGGAAAATGGTTGATTACAGATACATACCCTGACCAACGCACCAGACTTTCAGCTCTTTTGCTTTATCATTTAGAGAGTGGGCAGCTGATTCAACTGGGTGATCTGTATGCCGAACCACAGTTTACAGGCACCATTCGTTGTGATTTACACCCTCGTTGGTCCTTGGATAGTCACCGCGTAACGATCGACTCAGTTCATCAAGGAGATCGCCAAGTTTATATTGCTGAATTATGTGAATATGATCAATTCGTCAAGCTAGGCTTGTCGAACTAATGATACTACTGATACTGGAAAATCGAATAAGAAACAAATTTTTAGAGAATCCTATTTTTATTCACAAAATCTGGACATAACAAAGTGCTGAAAAACTGAGCCTCTAGTATTTACTTTTTCAGAAATATTGAGAAGACGAGAATTAGTGTTAATCTCCTAATTTTGTCTATTATCATTCAAAGTGGTTGAAGATTTGAGAAAATCCTCCTGCGCCTTTTTTCGAGTTAACTCTATTCTGCAGATCGACACGAGTATATGTATACTTTCGGTTAATTTTGCTTAGACCATCTATGCTCGACCATAGACAGGAATAGTTGCTCCATTAATTATACTTGCCTGCTCAGAAATCAAAAAACCAACCACTTGAGCAATCTGGTGAGGCTTAACCCAAAGGCTGTGGTCTTCATTGGGCATTGCTTGTCGATTTGTTGGAGTATCAATAATCGAAGGCATAATCGCGTTAACGTTGATTTTCTTATCTTTCACCTCTTCAGCAATAGATTCAGTCAATATGCGAACTCCAGCCTTAGCTGTCGAATAAGCACTCATTCCAGCTATCCCCTTCAAACCAGCTCTTGCTGAAACATTGATGATTTTTCCGTACTGCCGTTCCATCATATGAGACAATACAGACCGACAGCAGAGGAATACCGACTTGAGGTTCAAATCCA